>ERZ1370068.4309-contig-3388_pt1 | contig 58289 bp, 82 predicted proteins | sample MGYA00561227_ERZ1370068 | MGnify/ENA primary metagenome ERZ1370068 (study PRJEB38410, sample SAMEA6850437) | metagenome | study: Metagenomic assessment of the ecological functions of the soil: analysis of the soil microbiota associated with the... | reverse complement strand
GAGCTCGGGCACGATGAGTCCGTCCGCGAAGCGATCGCGGCAGACGGCAGCGTGTGGCGCGGGGCGAAGCTGGCGCGCGTGCCGAAATTTTGCTGAACGACACATCAAATCTGGAGAACCAGGCTGAAGAACAATCGTAGACAAGAGGTTCAGGGGAACTGCGGCTTCTACTCCGCCGGGCGAGCTTCCACCCGGATGCACCAAAGGGCAATGCACCAAAGGGCAATATACAGGCTCACCGGCTCTTTGATAGAAGACGGATTATTTTCAACGAACTTTGATTCCATGAGGCTAGCGATGTTAATGCTTATTGGTCGGGTGTCAGGGTTATTCAGCACGTTTTTAAAGCCGCTGGACATTCAAAGTTGAGATTGAGTACATTGGGGCTGCGGTCTGGATGAGACACCGGGTGGGTCATGCGCTGGATTAAGCTGATCGCTATTCTTTCCCTGAGGCTGTTCTTCTTCGGCGTCCTGGTCGTCCTGCACTTGTGCATCAGCGTGCTAAGACTTCCGAACCGCTGGAAGATTGTCAGCCGCTGGATTCGAGGCTTTACCTGGTCAATGATAAGAATTCTGAATATCAAAATAACGGTGGAGGGTGACGCCGAGGCAGCTCGAGCGCGGCGGTTATGTCATCATCAGCAACCATTTTGGCTATCTCGATGGGATTGTTCTCGGAAGCCTTTTCCCGGTAATTTTCGTTTCAAAACGGGAAGTGAAAAGCTGGCCGGTGGTCGGTCAGTGGACGACGCTTTGCGGCACTGTTTTTATCAATCGGCAAAGCAAGGGCCTGATTCCGCTGGCGATTAAGGAGATCAGCCGGAAACTTAAGCAACAAGCAAATATTTTGCTGTTTCCCGAAGCGGACTGCGACCAATGGCGAACGGATGTTACCGTTTCAGACCGCTCCGTTGGCGGCGCCTTTGAGAAGCCGGGCGATTATCGTACCGCTTACTTTGGCTTATCAAAGTGTCGAGGGGCAGCCCGTCTCAACGGCCAACCGTGACTTGATTTATTGTTACGACGATATGCCTGATGCTCCCCACTTTTGGAAGCTTCTCGCGCTGCGCCGGATCGAAGCCAGAGTGACGATCCGGCCGAAGATCGACTGTTCCCGATATGAAGACAACTCGGCAGGCAGGAAGAAACTGGCCAATGATTGTTACAACCGCATCTTGGGGCGAGTGAGTAAAAGAGCTTACGCGCAGGAAGATGAGGAGGCGCACCGGCAGACTCGAATGGACGGATGAGACGGTGACAATCTGCCGTGGTGGAACAACATGAAACAGAATCTCTTCTCGTTGGGAATGACATCGAGGAGAGATGTGCCGAGGTACGAAATGAATTGAAAGTTGGAATGCTGGAATAGTGGAAATACGCGCGTATCAGGAGGAGTTTGTCATCACTAGCTGCCATCAGGACAATTAGAGATGAATCCCATGTTTCACATATTCAAGAGCATATTCCCGGCTCTCGCAATGGCCTTCTTTCTGAACGCGCATGCCGCCGCAGTCAATTGGGATTACCCGCGCATGCCGTCAAAGGCATTCGCCACATCCTGAGACCACCAGCGTTGGCGCGCTTTTTCAGGAAACGGCCGACAAACATCCAGGCCTATCCGGTTTCTCCCTTGTTGAACATAGGGAGAACGCTTTCCTTGCCCGGCTTGCAATGGCCGACTTAGCAGAAAAGACGCTGGACGCGCAGTATTACATCTGGGATTCAGACACCACCGGCCGGATCTTAGCCAGCCGGCTGCTGCGCGCCGCCAACCGCGGCGTACGCGTGCGCATATTGATCGACGACCAGTATCAGACGGAGGCGAAAGACTCTGCGGTTGCGGCGCTGGATGGCCACCCCAACATCGAAATACGTTTCTTCAACCCGGTAACCAACCGGTTTTGGCGCACGATGAGTTTTTGGCCGATTTTGCCCGCGTTAACCGCCGGATGCACAACAAGCTGCTCGTCATGGACAACGCTGTGGGGATCGTCGGGGGACGCAACATTGCGGATGTTTACTTCGGCGTTTCGGAAGACCATAACTATCGCGACCTCGATGTTCTGACGACCGGTCCCATCGTGCGCGAGATATCGGCGAGCTTCGACTTGTTCTGGAACAGCGATTGGGCGATCCCTGTCGGCGCGACGGTGAAAGAACCTCTGGCCGAAAAAGACTGGAAGGCCAGGCAGGAACAGTTTGAGGAAAGCGTCAATGCCTCCGGCTACCCGTATCCCATCTACCAAAATGTAGATGAGCTACGCGCGCGGCTGGTCCAGATTCGGGACAATTTCATCTGGGCACCGGGCCACGTTCTGGTTGAGCTTCCCGACAGGGTTGAGACCGACGTCGAGATCGGTGTCATCCACAACGGCGCTGAGCCAACGGCTGAGCGAGGTGGAGCGCGAAGTTTTGGTCGAGTCGCCGTATTTTGTGCTGCCCGAAGCGAATATCGAGGGGTGCGGAAACTGACCGCGCGAGGCGTCAAGGTGCGAGTGCTGACCAATTCGGCTGCCTCTACTGACGTCATAGCGGCGCATGCCGGCTATGAAAATACCCGCGAGAAGCTGCTCAAGGCTGGTGCCGAGCTTTACGAGCTTCGTCCGGATACCGACATGGAAAGGCGTTGGTCGCTTCTGGCGGGTAAATCGCGAGCGGCCCTGCACGCCAAGTCCATCGTGTTCGACCGCAAGTCGGTTTTCATTGGCAGTTTCAACCTCGACCCAAGATCATCGACCCTCAACACTGAGGTCGGTGTGATGATCGACAGTCCGGAGATTGCCGGTCAAGTGGCAAAGATTATGGATGCAGGGGTCTCACCCGGCAGCGCCTATCACGTAACGCTCGACAAGGATGATAGCCTGGTGTGGACCGCTGAGAATAACGGGGAAAAGGTGCAGTACGACAAAGACCCGGGAACCAACGTATGGGAGAGGTTGCTTTTCGACTTCATCGGCATTCTGCCGATTGACCACCTGTTGTAGACGCTCGTGGCAGGTCAAAGGCGCCGCTATGTCATCAGCCCCGTAGAGGCGAAATTAGCCGAGCGCCCACAAGATTACCGATGGAGTAGCTACGCTTCGTATCTGAAGGAAGGGGGTGAAAAAAGGAGGTTGTTTAAGTTCCGCATAGAGACAGTCCCACCGCTGTGCAACTCGGATCAAGCGGTAGGCGCAACCGATCTCCGGCTAACGGGGATCAGAAAGGACAGGAGAACGAATGAAGGTAGGATACCTAGGGAGGGGCGTTGGCCTCGCGTCCGTCGTTTTGCTGGTCGCCCTTGGCAGCGCCAGCGCTAGGACGAGTGGTTCGTGCTCGGCGAGAAGCCGATCAAGTCCATGGATCCAAGCACGGAGATCAAGGCCGAAGCGGGGAAGATGTGGAAGGAGGACATCAAGAAGACGAAGATCACGGTCGAGGGCGCTGACGTGGAGATCACGAAGGTCGTCCTCCGCTGGAAGGGTCAAAAGGACGACACCATCACGAATGTCGGAGTCGTGAAGTCGGGAGGATCAACGGCTGAGAAGGACGCTCCAGGACGCGAGGCGACCCTCATGTCGGTGGCGGTCCAGTACAAGATCCTCAATAGTAAACCGGCGGCCACCCTCAAAGTTTGGGGATACGACTGAGCAGGGTGTGAACACCGGCCAGCGGACGTAGCCGTCCCATGGAAACGGGTGGCGAGGCTTCGGCGGACCGAAGCCTCGCCACCTCGCCATGACCGGCTCCGATCAGAAAAAAGGTTGTTTAAATTTCCCAGCGAAGGGAGACTGCACGATGTCCAAATGGAAATTCCCCCAGTATGCCACGATGACGTTCATCGCCATGCTGTTGCTTGCCGGTTGCGTCTCGCAACAAAAGTATGACGCGTCGCAACAAAAGTATGACGCGCTGGACACAGAATATCAGCAACTCAACCAGACGATGTCGAAGGAGGTCGCCGCCAACCAGATGCAGATCACGCGATTGCAAAACGCCATTAAGGTCACGGTCAACAGTGAGCTGCTGTTTCCCTCGGGCGGCTGGCAAATGCCGGTTGAAGCGCAGCAGACCATCGGCAAAATCGTTCCGATCCTAGCCCCCAATCAGCAAACCAAGATTAACGTGAACGGCTATACCGACAATGTCCCGATCGGCCCGGGGCTCATGCGCGAGGGCATCACCAGCAACCTGGTGCTGTCCCAGAAGCGGGCCGACAACGTGATGCAGTTCATGATCTCGCGGGGCGTCAACCCCAGCCTGGTGTCCGCGCAGGGTTTCGGCGAGAAAGACCCCGTGGCCTCGAACGACACGCCGGAGGGCCGGGCGAAGAACCGGCGCGTGGAACTGACGGTGGCTGGTTCGGGCAACTGAACCAGGCGGCCTTGGCTGGTCGCCGCGAGCAGCCGTCAATCCGGCCCTTCACAGGAGCAAACGTCCTCATCCCAAGCTCGCGCAGACCCTGCATCTGGTCACGCACGCTATGGAGGGAGTCCTGTGAAGATTATCAGCTTACTGCTGTTGTTCGTGCCGGTGGCCGTGGCCCTGGAACATCTGGAATCCGGCTAGCATCTGGGGGTCTTCCGCCAAACTGGCGAGGAAACCACTTCCACAACCATGACAATGGGAATTGTGGCGGTGGCCTCTTTGGCTGAGCGTAAATCTCCCACACCGGTCACAACGATAACGTTCGGCGGGATTGTGAGACCGATCTGCTTGGCTGCCTTCAGATTGATGATGAACTCAAACTTTTCGGCTGCTCGACGGGTAAAGCTGCGCGTAGACAGTATGGGGAAGCTATCCCGGTAATCGACTTTACTATTCATGCGGCGTGGTTTGCAACATGTGGGACGTAGGGTTGGACACTTACGATGGACTTAGGGAGTAGCAGCATATATTCTTCGTGTATTTGGCTAAGAGGCACAAATAGTGCCCACAATGCCTAATGCACAATCAATAGCAACCCTGCTCAAGGGGCGGGTCTCGCCACGATCCCTAACCTGCTGTCCTTCGCCCGGATCGTCGGGGTAACCTTAGCGGTCATTCTCTACTTGGGAGGACACGGTTGGGTGGCAGTGGCGATCGGCACCGTCGCCGGCGTGACCGACCACCTCGATGGCTACCTAGCGCGTCGGCTTAAGCAAGAGACTGCCCTCGGAGCCATGCTGGACCAGGTCGCTGACAGTTTCACAACGGCGATCCTGCTCGCCATGCTCGTCGTCACGGGCGGTATCCCGTTCGCCTATCTGGTAATCTTCCTGTTAAGGGAGTTCTGGGTTGGCACCGTGAGGCGGTACGGCGCAACGGTGGGCATCGAAATCCCGTCGATCGCGCTGGGCAAGATGGCGACCGCGGTGATTTACTGGGCCATTCTGACGGTGGCGATCATTATCCTGCCCGATATGCCCGCGCGGGTCGTGACACCGGTGCACTGGATAGGACTTGTGGGCCTGGGCGTGGGTCTGGCCATCAGTTGCCTGACGGGCTGGCGCTATACAATAACTTTGGGGGTAAGATGGTGTGAAACCGATATCCACAAATACTACACGGCGCGGCGCCGAAATTCTGCTCTGCCCAGGTCCTGTCATGCTATCCCCTGGCGTCAAGGCAGCACTTGCCGACTGCGAGATAGGACACCGCGATACGCGCTTCTCGCAGCTGGTTACGCGGGTGCGGTGCAATAGCCGCCACGTCTTCCGCTCTGGAGATGAGCACAGCATCCTTTTCATCGGCGGACCCGCGACGGCTGCAATTGAAGCGGTGTGTGCCTCGCTCGTGCCACCGGATGCCAGGGTGCTTGTCCCCGTCAACGGGTCATTCGGAGCCCGTATCGCGGAGATCCTGAATGTTTACCAGATCCCCCACACAGCGATCGATTTCGGGTTCGGTAAGCCTTTCGATCTGGATCGCATCAAGGCGGTCATTGCGGAAGAGCGCCAGTGCGGGTTCACTGCGGTGGCGATGACCCACCATGAAACGTCAGCGGGCCTGCTCAACCCGGTGGCGGCCGTCGGTGCCCTGGCGCGGCAGCACGGCCTGAAACTGATCGTCGACGCCACGTCGAGCGCAGGCGTCGAGGACCTGGATGTAACGCGCGATGGGATCGACGCGTGCATCACGACCTCCGGAAAATGCCTGCATGCGGTGCCGGGGCTCAGCCTTGTCTGCGTGCGACGCGACCTGCTTGAAATGTCCAGGCTAATACGCCCGCGCAGTTATTCGGTGGACCTGCATCGTTTCCATGACCAGATGGAATTCAACGGCCAGACGCCCTTCACAGCCTCTGTACCCTTGTTCCTTGCGCTCGACCGCGCGCTTGAAGAACTTCTCGATCGGGGCATCGATGAACGACGACGCGTCTACTGGCGACGCCGCGAAATACTGGCGGCGGGAATGGTACGGCTGGGGTTACCTCTGTTGCCGTTGCCACCGGGGAGTGAAGCCGCCTCGATTCTGACGGTCGGCGTTCCGGAAACACTCGGCTTCGACGCGCTTTACGCGGCCGTCAAGGATCGTGGCTACCTCATCTATGCCTGCAAGCCGCCGCTGGCGCCGAACTACTTCCAAATCGCGGTCATGGGAGAATTGGCGGACGATGAGCTCCATGAATTTCTCGAGATTTTGCAGTCGTTGATGACCACAGTGCCGGCGCGTTACCTCCCTATGCTAGCTTAGCCCGCGGGTGATCAAAATTGACAGGAAAAGAAGTGTCACCGGCCGTCAACACGGGGTATTCCGCAGCTGGCGCCATTTTCTCGCGTTCGGTCTCGGTAGCGGACTGGCCAGGTTTGCGCCGGGCACGTTCGGCACCCTCGTTGCAATCGCCTTCTATCTTCCCCTGAGCCAGCTGCCGCACTGGCTCTATGCAATCTGCGTGTTTTGCGCCTTTGCCTTTGGTGTCTGGCTTTGTCAAAGCGTCACGCATGACCTCGGTGTGCACGACCATGGCGGCATCGTGTGGGACGAGTTCGTCGGTTACTGGATCACGATGTTCCTCGTGCCCGTTAGCTGGGGCACGGTCCTGGCCGGCTTTGCGCTGTTTCGCCTGCTCGACATCTGGAAACCATGGCCGATTTGCTGGATCGACAAGCACGTGCAAGGCGGCCTCGGCATCATGCTGGATGATGTGATTGCCGGCGCGGCTGCCTGTATTATCCTGCACTCCCTTCGCGCGGGCGCCGGTTTTGAACCATCGGCCGTTGTCGTTCCCGAAATCAAGCCAACGTGCAGCTACTGTTGAACGGTGTGAGAGATACGTACGTGACAGAGCCGAGTTTCCGTGTCTCGTATAGTGAACACATTGGTATCAGAACGCTATTCAAGTCTACTATCAGCGATGGTGTCGACAAGGGGTTGTAACGATCGATGTTAGTCTGCGACTCTGGCTGTTTTTCTATTGGAAGCTGGCCAGATGCATTAATCCATGATAGACGAGTAGCAGATGACAAGGGGCTGGCGCGCGAGGATTATTCCGTGCGCTGAAGATTATCGTACACTACCCATGGTAGCCAGAGGCTGACTGCCATGAAAATCGAGTACTTAAAAACGCAGATAGTTACTGTAGTGACCATCGCATTGGCTGCGTTTTTCTTATTGCTTGCTTCTAAATGGTTATGGCGGCCAGGTAGCGCACGTTGATGAGGCGTGTTTTCAACATAAGCATCTACTGCACTGGAGGGCTACTTCTGCTTATCTTGCTGTTACCTTCTTGTGCAACAACGCAGCTTCATTCAACACCACCCGTGCACTACTATCAGAATTCAAGCATTCCGTATCATGCTGACCAGCATTCCAATGAACAAGGTCTCAGGGTCATGACACTGAACGTAGCCCACGGGCGAGGGACCAGTTTTCATCAATTGCTGCTGCATTCAGCCGAGATTGTGAAAAACCTAGATAGTATAAACAAACTACTGAACCAGGCAGCACCGGATATCGCTGCTTTTCAGGAGATCGATGGGCCTTCGTTCTGGAGTGGCAATTTCAACCACGTTGAATATCTTGCAAGTCACAACATGTTTACCCGTTCGATTCAGGCGTCACACGTTGATGCGATAGGACTTTCCTATGGTACAGCACTGATGTCACGACAGGAGATGTCGAATCCGCAGGCGGTTACATTTGACCCCTTACTTACACTGGTACCCACGGGTTTTGTGGTATCGACCATTAGTTGGCCGGGAAGGGACAGTATCGACATTGATGTAGTTTCTGTTCATCTGGATTTCATGAGTGGTTGGGTCAGGAAAAACAGGCAGACGAACTGATTGCAGTTTTACGTGCCAGAAACAATCACCTAATTATCATCATGGGCGACATGAACTCAGGATGGCAGGACTCGGCACCACAGTACCTGGTTGAGAAACTTGGGCTGAAGGCGTACCAGCCGGAAAACAGCAAGCTGATCACTTTTCCCCTGCTTGGCAAACGCCTGGACTGGGTCCTGATATCACCCGGTCTTGAGTTTTCTTCCTATGAAGTTATCGGAACCGATATTTCCGATCATCGTGGTGTACTTGCCGAGCTTACGCTTTCTAGCGGGTAGATAATGGTGGTGGAGTCGCCAGTGTATGGCGACATTTCGCTCTAATCGCCTCACTTGTGTGCTCGTATGATGCAAAAACCGGATTGACCGTCCTGTCGTGCAGGCGATCCAGTTCGGCCACCGCCTTGTTGGGCATGTCGCGGCACAGTTTGTCCACCTGCAGGACAAGGCACTGTGTCTAGAGCGGGTTTTTTGCCAGCCCGATACCACGCGACAGGGTCAGCTCACATAAAGAATCCAAATTTCAATGTTCAGAATAAAAAACAATCTTTTTAATAAAGGCGTCGGCGCCACCTTTTGTGTCGTCGGTGTTCATTTCAAACGCAAAGCCTGTGATGGGCGGCGTCTTTTCCTGTTTGAAAACGTCTTTAAATCGATTGTTGACTTCAAATTTGGTGACAATGGTTTGCCCCATAGGCGCGCCATTGGATACACAAAAGTAGCGCCCCCTTCCTGGTATAAAGCACCGAGGTACATTCTATTTACCTGTTCTTTCTCGCCGATGAACGCACCAAGGAAGTACGGAGCGTCCTTGATGCCAAAAGGCAAGCCGCTACTCAACTTCTTGTCGCCAAAACTGAAAATGACGCCAATCGGCACCCGTTTTTTTCCTTGTGCCCAGTCTGCACCGATGGGAAAGCGGTTTACACCCCATTCAATAACAATATGATTTACGTCGCGAACGTAATCTGGCTTGCCAAACTTTAATCCGAACATGGCTGTCAAACCTTCGTTCGTGCTGATGCGCAGCCCCTCATTCTCAAACTTCAAATGCAATCTCTCTGCATCGAGAAACTCATCGAATCCCTGCTTCTTAAGCCATGTGGATGCATCGATATTCTCTTTCTGGCCGAAATCCATGGTGTATACAGCCTTGGGTTCGGCGCGCGCGGATAGTATCTCACCCATGATTATGGCGATTCCAAGTATCGCAGCACATAGGCACTTCTTGGAATTTGTGTTCACGCCATCTGTCCCTTATCGGTTATTGGTCATGACAAGCACTGAAAAGCATATATCCCTTTGTATCTGCAAGGGAAGCTGCCGACAATTCACCTTTCGGTTTCCCAATTCTTGCCATGCAAATAGAGCACTTCATTTACAGAATGATTAGCTGTTTCCTCTGGGTAGTCAATGCTGCCATCCAACCGCTTGAAAAGTCCGCGAGTAAACTATTGATTTGTAATGGCCGCATTTTCAATGCTTCCGGACTTCGGGTTTTTGACGCTAGCCGAGACCGAGAGAACTCTGTTCTGTTAGAAAACTGCTCTCTGTTGATTTTCACTTGATGACTTTATTCGCCCGCGCAAGGAACTCGGGTGAAAGTGTCAGCCGATCTGTTTCGCCGTCTTCAGGTTGATGATTAACTCAAACTTCGTCGGCTGCTCCACTGGCAGATCGGCAGGCTTGGCTCCCTTCAGGATTCTGTCCACGTAATATGCGACGCGCCGGTAGCTGTCCGCGTAGCTCCGCGCCGTAGGACATGAGCCCGCCGGCATCTACAGCTTCTCGTGGCCGAATACCGACGGTAACCGGCTCTTTAACGCAAAGCCCGCGATCCGTTGTAAGGTTATCACGCACTAGTGGGCAGCTGAGGGCACATAAAGTCCATCCAGGCGCTGCTTGCCCATCACAGCAAAAACCTTATCGAAACCATCCGAATCTCGCACCTCCCAACACCGAACAGTCAAACCCAGCGCACGCGCCGCGACACTTACATTTCAGAAAACCGTCGCCGTTTTTCGCCACGTTGGAAAATAGTTTGTTGGTAATTTATTTGTCTTACTCTCGTAATCCCGCCATTGGCTTAAGCCTAATCTATAGTTGGTCCTCAATCGGCAGCATGCCGACGACGCTCGACCAAAAACCGGTACAAGAAACTTGTTTCCGGATCTGTGTCGTACTCGACTTTTGACTCGTTATACTCATTGGTCCACACCAGATTATCGTTCTTGTCGAGCGTGACGTGAAAGGCGCTGCCGGGGGCGACCCCTTCGTCCATCAACTCTCCCACCTGCCCGGCAATCTCCGGACTGTCGATCATTACACCGATCTCGGTGTTGAGGGCCGTCGATCGGGGATCGAGATTGAAACTGCCGATGAACACGGACTTGCGGTCGAACACAAGAGACTTGGTATGCAACTGAGTTTGCGATTTGCCCGCCAACACCGACCAGATCCGTTCCATATTGCTATCCGGACGCAGCTCGTACAGCTCGACGCCGGCATTGAGCAGTTTCCTACGCGTATTGACATAGCCCGCAAGCGCCGGGAGCACGTCATGAGAGGCAGCGGAATTGGTCAACACGCGCACCTTGACACCTCGCGCCGTGAGTTGTCGCACCCTCTCGATATTCGCGTCGCCCAGCACGAAATACGGCGACTCGACCAACAGTTCGTGCTCCACCTCACTGGCCCGTTGGCGGAGTGCCAAAGCGATGACGTTGTCCGCATTGCTGTCAACCCTGGAGGGCTGCTCGACGAAAACTTTGCCCGGCGCCCAGATGAAATTGTCCCGGATCTGGACCAAGCGCTCGCGCAGGCCAGCGAGCTGTTCGTCGTATGGGATAGGGATAGCCGGTGGCGGCGAGTTTTTCCGCTAGCCGTTTCCTCAAGTCCTGCAAATCCTGTTCGGTGGCGCGATCTTCCACGACCGCAGCGACGGGTAGTGCCCACTCGCTGTTCCAGAACATATCGAAGCTCGCCGATATCTCGTTGACGATCGGGCCGGCGCTCATAACATCGAGATCGCGATAGTTATGGTCCTTCTGTACGCCGAAATAGGCATCTGCGATGTTGCGTCCGCCGACAATTCCCACGGCGTTGTCCATGACGAACAGCTTGTTGTGCATCCGGTGGTTGACGCGGCCAAACTCGGCCAACATGCTCATCATGCGCCAACGCCGGTTCCTGACCGGGTTGAAGAAACGGATCTCGATGTTGGGATGGGCGTCGAGCGCCGCAATGTTGTTGTCTCTACTTTCCGTCATATAATGGTCGTCGATCAACAAGCGCACACGGACGCCGCGGTCCGCGGCACGCAGCAGATGGTCGGCCAAGATCAGGCCGGTGGTGTCGCCATCCCAGATGTAGTACTGCCCATCCAGCGTCTTTTCGGCTAAGTCGGCCATCGCCAGCCGGGCCATAAACGCCGTGACCGCCTTGCCGAATAATAGAGAAGCCGGATAGTCCCGGATGTTTGTCCGCCGCTTCCTGAAACAGCGCGCCGACGGTAGTGGTCTCCGGCTGTGCGAAGGCATTTGACGGCACGCGCGGGTAATCCCAATTGATCGTGCTGCATGCGCTCACAAGCAAGGCAACTGCGAGAATCGGGAACATGCTTTTGGAAAAGTGATATTGAGCAATCATTTTTCACCTCTCCTGGTTAAGACACGGGGATGTTATGTCCTCCTATGTCGCCAAGCTCGCGCAGAGCCAGCCGAACCCCATCAGAACGGTCGGACTCACTAGCTGCATCGCCCGACGGATATATTTATCACGCGGATAGAGATAAAGGAAAGTGTGATTTACACGGCGGAACGGGAGAATTAACCGTCGAGTGGGAAGACCAGATTCGGCCTTTGGGTTATTTATATGGAAGCGGTTTCATCAGAACCATACATTGGGATATTCATCAACCACAAAGACAATTTGACAACTGTCGTGGCAACGTCAATCTGTCAGGGTAACAGCAACGTGAAAATGTCAGGGTGAGAGTTCAAGGGTTTTAGTTGATAGAGCGGAAAGCGGTCCATAGCGGAACCCTTCCCGCTTGCCGTTCGTTCGATATAAGCCAAATGCGTGCGTTGTTTTGGAGTCAAAGCGCGCGATTTTTTGGTTTTGGTAGAAAAACTCCACTGCGCCGTCCAACAGCACATGCACATCAATCCTCTTGTTGGCGTAGGAGCGATAGGGAGATGGCTTGGGGATTTGAAAGAGGGTGCCTTCAAAGGCTCTTTTACCTCTCCTCCTCCGAATCCTCCAAAGGTTTGCGCCGGTCGGAGCCCAACATCTTCTCAATTTCACGCCAGAGAATCTCAAGCTCCTCCAACGACATCGTATCTAATAACTCGATCACTTCTTTCTTGGTCCACCGCTTGGCCATACAATCCCACTCCCTGGCCCCTTTATTCCCTCGCCATCTTGATAACGCTTTTCGAGATCAAAACTCTATACTGACCGATGTAACAAAGGTGGGTTTCTTCTTGTCCGGATTAAAGACATACCCGGTGACCTCTACTTTTTGTAATTCACCCCGACGAGAAATCCTCGCTGGACATTGAAATCGCTCTGATACGCCTTGGTTCTTTGCAGCACCAGCCCAGCGCGCAGCCAGTCGAACGGAGACACCGTCAACTCCGACCAACCGTAGAGAAAGGAGTCAGAACGTTTGTCGGTGGTGATAACGAACTCACCCTCGCCGTAGAAGTACAATCTCCACCAACTAAGTGAGCCACGGAGGCCGGGTGCGACGCCTGTTGTCTTACCAAAGACACCACCAAGCATCGGCGTGATGTTCAGCGAGAGCTTATTACTAGCGCTGAAGTTGTATCCGACCCACAGGGATCCAGTTTCCAGAGCTTCGTAGTTGTAGCGTGCTTCGAGATGCAACCACCCGCGGTCGGCCTTTAACGTGGGCTGCGCATAGTTATGGCTATCGGGCACGATGTAGGTGTAGACCGAGGCGGCGAAGGACCAATCGGTCGCCGGCTGTCCCGGTGGAATCGTAATGGATGCGGCAATGGCTTCCCGGGCGCTACGGGGCTCGGCCAGTAGGGCGAAGCAGATGATCGCAAGGCAAGCTACCCAAAAAAGTGCAACGTTGCACGTCACGATTCGGCGCGTCGGCTCAGAGATCGACCTTGCGCAAGACGGTCGGCCACAAAAAGATCTGCTGCCGTTGTCATCCTCTCACCCTCCTTTCATATACCTAAGGGCCTTACATCTACAACAAGGATAGATGGCACCGCAGCCTTCTTCATTGCGCACCTCGTTTCGAGCGTTATCTATCACGCGGATAGAGATAAAGGAAAGTGTGATTTACACGGCGGAACGGGAGAGTTAACCGTCGAGTGGGAAGACCAGATTCGGCCTTTGGGTTATTTATATGGAAGCGGTTTCATCAGAACCATACATTGGGATATTCATCAACCAGAAAGACAATTTGACAACTCGCCGGGCTGGCGATATAGCTCCGATCAGAAAAAGGTTGTTTAAGTTTTTAATACAGGTAGTCCCACCGCTGTGCAACTATGATCAAGCGGTAGGCGCAACGATCTCCGGCTAACGGGGATCAGAAAAGGACAGGAGAACGATGAAGGTAGGATACCTAGGGAGGGGCGTTGGCCTCGCGTCGGCCGTCTTGCTGGTCGCCCTTGGCAGCGCCAGCGCTGACGAGTGGTTCGTGCTCAGCGAGAAGCCGATCAAGTCCATGGATCCAAGCGCGGAGATCAAGGCCGAAGCGGGGAAGATTTGGAAGGAGGACATCAAGAAGACGAAGATCACGGCCGAGGGCGCTGACGTGGAGATCACGAAGGTCGTCCTCCGCTGGAAGGGTCGTAAGGACGACACCATCACGAATGTCGGAGTCGTGAAGTCGGGAGGATCAACGGCTGAGAAGGACGCGCCAGGACGCGAGGCGACCCTCACGTCGGTGGCGGTCCAGTACAAGATCCTCAATAATAAACCGGCGGCCACCCTCAAAGTTTGGGGATACGACTGAGCGGAGTGTGAACCACCGGCCAGCGGACATGTAGCCGCGATCAACGCGCCAAAGGCGAGGCGATCAGGGTTCACGTTTGCTGGAGTCGAGCACGGCTGCGGCGTTCACGTCCCACGGGCACGGGTGGCGAGGCTTCGGCAGACCGAAGCCTCGCCACCCCGCCATGACCGGCTTCGATATCGAGTCGATTCGCGGTTCAACAATGCTAGCCGAGCGGGCCGAAGCGGAGCACCTGCCAGCCCACCCGTCGCAACCGGCGGTGACCATTCCCTCACGAGAGGACACGAGCGTCTAAATAGGACTTCCGAATCAACTATCTTCCCAAGCCGCTCGATCTCCCGCTTCTCCTGTATATCGCCTGCCAATCGCTCATTCATGCGACTCAACATCGTGGCAATCGTGGCTGCGTCTCGCCCTAAATACCCCGCCACGTCCTTCAACCGATACCCCATCCGGCGCATTGTTGGAAATTATCGGTCTCAGTTCGCGAGAATCCTTCTCACGCGCCTCATTGGAGGAACTGATTCAAAACCTGCGAGCTAAGGCATCCGGCACGTTGGTTGGAAGCGACCCGTTGGCTCAGGACGTCCCTAGTCTCGGACCAGCTGAGGCAAGCAAATGGAACAGATCCGAAACTATCGTGAGTATGTCGAAAGCGATCCTGTTAGGAGTTTGCCAGGCAGGTGTTGAATTAGGTCTCGAGCGAGAGCTGTCATGGAGCGCGGGAGCTTTTTATTTATGTATCTCGGGCGGCATCATACGGGGCGGTCTGCGTGAGATAGCCGACCGATTGGGAGCGGTGATATATCGACGGTGAGTCACGGGAGCAACGGTCGCCAAGGGTTTGCGGAAAGCGGTACCTGAAGGGTAGCAACGTTATAGACAGGAGGAACATGTAGATGAAAAAAATGGTTGGATTTATTGGCTTGGCTTTTTGCATCTCTTGGTCGCTTGCAGTTCCATGGCTCCGACGGAAACAGCGGCAGCCGACTGCTGTAACCGATTTCAAAAGCGTTGCTGGGAAATGGGAGGGACTTCTGATTCGAGACCACCCTATGACGCAAAACTACGATCGGGTGACTCTCGTCATTGACGATACGGGGGCATACGAAAATGCCGTGATGAGAACCAGGACAACGGCTCAAGGGGGTCAGTGAGCTCTAGCGTGATCGGTGTGTTCGCCGAGAAGGAAAGTTAGTTTTGACCGACGGCAAACTGAGCGCGAAAGGCGCGAAGGGCGGCCAAGCGACACTACAGCTTTATGTGGATCCGGGAAGTAGTGAGCGCATGCTTAAAGTTGACGCTAAAGACAGTGAAGGGTTCACCTATTCCGCCGAGCTCAAACGCACTGGAGACTCCGCCTCCGCAAAATGATGATCCCTTCCTGGTTCGCCTGACCGAAGGGAGATCACAGGTGAAACAATACCGCCTTGGCAGCGAGTTGAAGCTGCAGATTCACGTTCGCAGCGAGTCTTACGACGCAGCCACGGCTCGCGACCATGACTGTCAACAGGTGAAGACCGCCGACGATGGCGGCCAAGGAGGGTTCAGGGACTAACTTTGCAAGGACATCGAAAGGAACACTATGGACGACGACGTTATTGACCTGCTCAAGGCACATGAGTACTTTCGCGGCGTCAGCGACGCTGTACTCGGGGAAATCGCCCGCTATTGGGACGATCACTAACTACGACGCTGCTGCGGTCGTCCACCAGCTCAACGATCCCCTCTCGTCAATCTGCTTTGTACTCCGGGGTCGGCTAAAAGCCGTGCGCGTGGACTCGCGCGGCGATGAGCAACTCTTTCAGATATTCGAGCGCGGCGAGCAGTACGGCATGATGCTAGGCGGCCTTGGCGAATCCATCCCCGTCCGAATTTTCGCGCTGGAGCCTTCGACGATCCTGAGTTTGGATCACGAAAAGTCGATGGAGTTGGTGCTCCTGCACCCCGACCTGCGCCGGCAGTGGTTACAGAGCTACGCCCGCAGCCTGCGGCGGCGGTTCCTGGAGCCTACCGCTGGGCAGGCGCCGAAGGTGCTCGCAATGCTCCACCAATCCCCGGCGACGCGCAACCTCGCTCAGAAGATCATCGGGCGCCTGCAAGGGTTGGGAGAAGCGGTCTGCGTTCTCAGCGACGCGGACTCGTGGCGGTCGATACCCGACGTGGGGTTCCGTTCACTGTTGGATGGCAACCGGCTCATCGAGGTGGCAGAGATTCGCCGACAGATTGCCGAGTGGAACCACGCCAAACGCATCGTCGTCGATATTACTGCTGCTCAGAATTTGGACTGGGCCGTGCTCTTGAGGCCAGCCGATTGCGCCCTGGTGTTCATTCGGCCGCGTGAGATCGGCTCAGCCATAGAGCGGTTGCGCGCGTTGAACTTGGCGTCACAAGGCTGGCGCGACAAGATCGCGATCGTGTGGGTGCTGGAGGAGGGCAGCGGCGTGGCGCCCGTGGTACCGGAACTCCGCGACTTCGCGAGCCGGGAATTCAAAATCTGCGAATCGCCGCTGCCGCATCCCTGGGGCAAGGTGCATTCCGCCAGCATGGAGCGCCTAGTCCATTACCTGCGGGGTGTCAGGATCGGCGTCGCCCTGGGCGGCGGGGCTGCCCGCGGCATGGCGCACCTGGGCGTGCTCAACGCCCTCGATCAGCATGGCATCGTCGTCGATGTGATCGCCGGCACGAGCGTAGGGGCCATGACCGGGGTCCATGTATTCCGCGGGTCTGGATTGCGATTATCTAAGCAGCGCGTTCGCGGACCGATCTGAAACTCCCGTGGATCTTCCGTCAGCTTCCCAGCGGCGGTTACTGGTACCTCCTGTACAAATACCGCCGCGGCCAGTTCGATCCGATGCTGCGAAAATACCTGCACGACTGGAAGTTGGAGCAACTGGCGGTACCGTGTTTCGCCGTTACCGCCGATCTGGTGAGTGGGCAAGCGGTGGTTCGGGACCAGGGAGACGCCGTGCACGCGGTTCTCGAAAGCATCAACTTGCCTATGCTTTCGGCCCCCATCTGCCGGAACGGACAGGCGCTGATCGATGGCGGGTTGATGAATAATATTCCCGCGGATGTGCTTACGTCTCAGGGCTGCAACTTCGTGATCGCCGTGAGCGTTACGGCCAAGATCGCAAGGCAGTTTGGCGCCAACAAGCCGGACACGCCCACGCTCAGCATGCGAATTCCGTCAAGCCTGCAAACGTTGCTCCGCACCCTGGAAGTGCAGAATGTCAGCCTCAACGCCATCGGCGTGCGACCGGCGGAGGTGGTGATCGAGCCCGAAGTCGCCGATTTCGACCTGTCGGAGTTCATGCGCGCAAAGGAACTTTTTGCGGTCGGCGAACAGGCCGCGCTCGTTCAGATCCCGAAAATCCAACAACTGCTGGCCCGGCTCGATCCGGCGCTTTTTCGGCTCGGCCCAGTGATGTCGCCAACGGTCTTCAAGACGGTTTCCGAATTGGAATCAGCATAGCAAAAAGGCCCCCGCCGATTCGCGCCCAACCCGCCGCGATGAGAAGACTAAAGATTTGCCTGATTAACTCGAAGAATAGAAAGGTGCAATCTTGGCGAGAATCCGGCAGGAGAGAGTTAGGCGAGCGTGAGAGTTTTCCTTAACATTTTACTTGGGATCACGATGACGGCGATAACGCTGTGGGGAGTTGGCGCATTGTATTTCTCGCCGCTGTTGCCGGCGCGGTGGCGCGCTTTTGCCGCCGCGAGCTACGGGACGGCAAGTATTTTAGCCGTTGCACTGCTGCCGTGCCCGGGCACGGCCATTGCCGCGCTCGCTATCTTCGCAGTCTTGGTGATCTTGTTCCTCCGCATACCCGCGTCTAACGATCGCGACTGGCAGCCTGACGTGTCGGTTACGCCGCACGCAACCGTGAACGGTGATCTGGTGACGATCCGTGGCGTGAGGAACTTCGACTACCGGAGCGAGAGCGATTTTACGCCGCGCTGGGAGGATCGCACCTACGACCTGCGCAAGCTCGATTCCGTCGATATCATCGCCGTCTACTGGGCAGGCAAAGCAGTCGCCCACATCATGGTCAGCTTCGGGTTCCAAGACCAGGACTACTTGGCGGTGTCTATCGAGACGCGCAAGGAAAAGGGCGAGAGTTATTCGACCCTGCGCGGGTTTTTTCGCCGCTACGAGCTTTACTACGTCGTCGCCGACGAGCGTGACGTGATCCGGGTACGGACGACGTATCGCCAGCCGCAGGAAGATGTTTACATCTACCGCACGCGCGCGCCGCAGAGAAACATCCGGCGGAGCTTTCTCGATTACATTCAGGCGATGAACGACATGCACGTGCATCCGCGCTTTTACAATACGCTGACGACCAACTGCACGACGAGCATTCTCATGCACACGCGGATGAATCCCGAGTCGCCGCCGATGTCGTGGAAAGTTTTGCTGAGCGGCTATGTACCCGATTATCTCTACGAACTCGGCCGCATCGATACGGCGAAACCGTTTGCCGACTTGGAAAAGCTCTCGCGCGTGAACGAACGCGCGCACGCGGCCGACAAAGATGCCTCCTTCTCGCAACGCCTCAGGCAAGGGCTGCCGAAGCCGGCGCCGCTGCCGTAGTGCGAGAATCGGATGGCACCCGTCATCGCGCCACGTGCTCGTCCATTGCATCGACCGCGATATCAAGGCGCTGGCGGCGCTTGGCAAAACCGGTTTTCTCAAAATCATGGCGGTCAGCCATACCGGCATTACCACCGACGACTTCTTGAAGTTCGTCGCCGATTGGATCACCACCACGCACCATCCCCGCTTCAATCGCCTTTATACCGATCTGGTCTATCAGCCGATGATCGAGCTGCTTGAGCTTTCTCCGCGCCAATGGTTTTCAAGACCTTCATCGTCTCCGGCGGCGGCGTGGAGTTCATGCGTGTCTTCACCGAGCGCGTCTAAGGCATGCATCCGCCGGAGCAGGTAGTGGGCTCTTCGGCGTGGTGCGCTACCAGCTCCGGTCGGGCGACAAGCCGGTGCTTAAAAAAGACGGCAAGATCGAATTCGTCGACGGCGGCCCGGGGACAACCGGTGGGCATCAATCGGTTTATTGGACGGCGGCCGGTTTTCGCGTTTGGGAATTCCGACGTCGATCAGGAGATGCTGGAATGGACTGCGGCCGGAACTGACGCGCGGTTCATGGGCCTGGTGCATCACACCGACGCCGCGCGCGAGTGGGCCTACTGATCGGAAGTCTCACGTCGGCCGGCTAGAAAAGGCGTGGGACGAAGCGGTGAGACATGGCTGGACGGTGACGAACATGAAAACCGAATGGAAAAAGGTGTTTGCGTTCGAGCCGTGAGGGAGTGTCACAACGCGGTGCAGGCTTCTTATAAAATGGGCTATTTCTTGTCCTGTGAAGAAAGTCATGCACGATAGAAGCGACTCCAGCGTGGTGCACGCGCAGCCGCGACCAGGAATATCTCTCCCGCAAAGACGCAAAGGCCGCAGCGCCGCAAAGAAACAAAATAAATTTCCGAACTTGGCGTTCTTGGCGCCTTAGCGCGAGGAATATCCGAATCCGATAACAATTTGCGCCTATCGCGCAACTCGAGAATCAAAGGTGACAGTGCCAGGTTGCCCACAAAAAGCCTGAAGACCCATAGAATGAAGCAAATTGATGTAATTCTTCTGTGGGCGGCGATGCGATGTTGATCGCTATTTGCTGCTTGGCGCGAACTAGTCGCGGACAGGAAGAAAAACAGCCGTGACAAGTCCACGGCCACGAGCCAGGATGCGACAATATATCCGGTGCCGAACTACGGCGGGGATTTTTGGTCTCGCTCCTATCTCACCAGGGATTGGGGCGGGCTCAGGTCGAAGCTGGCGGACCGCGGCGTGCAGTCCGATTCTAACGTAACGCAGATCTATCACAAGGCGTCGCCAGCGGAGGCACGAACCGCACGGGGAGATACAGCGGCTCACTCGACATGGTGCTGAAGCTGGATTTTCTCAGGAAATTGGGACTTTGGCCCGGGAGGATTCGCTAGTTCTGTTGAAGCCCAGGTGCCTTTTGGGAACACAGCGGTCGACCCGTACTCGCGGAGGCGATTCTGTCTCGGTCAATACATTGCGTCTCCCTGACCGCGCGCCGGCGATAGACGAGTTCATTCTTCCACACCTCTACTTTCGACGAGTATTTGTCTGATTGGTTCGCGGGTGGAAATAGGCAAACCTCGATACCACCACGGGCGACGCCAACCAGTTCGCCCATGGCCGCGGGGATGACCAAGTTCATGGATATGGCCTTCTCGTTCAATCCTGTAGCAATTACGCTTGCACCGTATGCACGCCGTTGGGAATGAGAGTCTTCTGTTCTTCCTCCACAAAGATGTGGACTATACCTTCGGCGTCATCGACAGCCAAGGACTACCTAACACCGCTTGGGTTCAAGACCTTGATTGAAGATCCGAACGACTCTGGCCCATGAGGCGCGAGTGACGGTTCGGCCTTTCGGTTTGACGGGTCATCAGTTGCTCGGTGTGGCCTGGGCTAACAAGCCATTCACGCTTCTACCGCAGGACCGGCGGACGATCATCAGGAATATTCTCTTCGGTACGCCGCTTAAAACAGCTTCAAATAACTGGGCGCTTTTACTACAATTTCGACCAGTATTTATATCAGGATAAGCAAGATCGCACTCGAGGCTTTGGGATCTTCTTCCGGAGCTGGGGTAGCAGAATCCGAGGACGAGCCCGGTACCAACAGTTCTATAGTTTCGGTTTTGGCGGTAAAGGAATCATTCCGATGCGCGACCGAGATCGATTTGGCATCGGCTACTACTATCTCAAATTTAGCGGCGACATTCCTGCAAAGTCTTAGGCGGAGACTGAGTCTTGATCACGAGCAAGGAGCGGAGTTGTTTTACAACGTTGAAGTTTTTCCCTGGCTTCACGTCATCACCGGATCTTCAAATCATCAGTCCATCGAGGAAAACTTTGGGGCACCTTGCTCAATCCCGGGAAAAATCATTCAAACCGGCGTCGTGCCGGCTCTTCGGGTCGAAGATCGATTTCTAGCTTCGCACAGCGCTAGAGTGAACCTGAGAGAAATGCTCTGGTGTAGGATATAAACTAGATTTGATCTAAGGAGATAAATTATGAGCAGGCTTTCTTTGGCAGGGATGGTCGTAGTTTTGCTACTTGGTTCATTGCTCGTAACAAGTTGTGCGCTGTTTGGGAAAAAGGAAACCGTCGTCACTATCAATGAGGTTCCGCCACTCGGTTGCAGGGTAGCGATTGACAAAGTAACGGCTGGCAGCACCATCAAGTCCATAGAGAAAATAGAATCTGGCGGCAAAGTTACTTATGAAGTTGAGTACATAAAGGACGGCAAAGAGCTTGATGCCTACTTCACAGAAGACGGCCAACCGGTGAAGGGTGCGCAATAGATAAACAATCTGGGCGGCAGAAAACGGCACAGCCACTTTTCGTTGGTAAGGTCGATGAGATCGCGAATGTGTGGACCATTTTTCCTCCGTATTCAACAGATCGCGAGCGCCGTTTCCACGCTACAAGCCCGACCACCTTATGTTAGCGGTCGAGTATTGGAATCGCAGTAGAGTTTCATCATCCTTCACCTTCACTAATTATTCATGGTCCGGATTATTCTATTGGTTTGCCGGATGTTCTCCGCAGGTTCGTCACCAGGATGTATACGCTGACCGCGCACACCCATGCAGGAAAGATCAGCGTCACCCACAGGCTGCGAGCTAATGGTCAGCAACAGTCCCAGTGCCAGCACGTAGGTAAGAAACGCCAGCGACCGCGGCATGAGCCGCGTCCGGACCCAAATAGTAGCCAACGAGATCATGAACACACCGGCCATCTTGATGGCATAGACGTTGGTGACGCGATACATCACGGCCCGGATTAATGTGTACATACCACTGTCGATGAACCTGCTATGATTCCAACGCGTAGGCGTAGCAACGATACCACCCGCTAGCGCTGCAGAGACAAAAGTCATGGCCAGAAACAGCAGGCCGCTCCCGAAGAATACGGTGGAAAAGAACTGGTCCTCCAGATGCCCCAAGCGGTCGCGCACCACGCCGATGAACCACAGGAAGGCGATCCCTGCGAACGGCAGCAGACTCAGCGCCAGAGAAACGGTGCCTGCTCTTTCTTGAGCCACGCGCCGGCATCCGCCGGATTGGCAGGGATGGACAGCCGGATGAGCACGACAGCTGCTCGTGAACAGCACCGCGAACGAGTATCCCGGCAAGCGCGGCAGCGCGCGGCGTCTTGAGGTTTTTCTGATTCGATCGTGGTTGCGAGCTGTCCGTCGACGCCGCCTGGCGTATTCACCTCCAGAGTTGCAGCCACTATCCCGCAACGTCGTGATCCGACTCTGGATAAAATTCCAGCCGTAGATCGAGAAATCCGATCGATCATGCCCTTCACGCTCATGTGAAAATCACCGACATCGTGAAAGCATGGCAACGCGGCAGGCTGGCGCGTCCAGGTAGAGTCCGCGCGCTTGCAGATCGTTGCCCTCCCGCTCGTACGTGGCGTCACCGAGCAAATCCTGCAAGCGCCACTGGCCGTTGCCGAGGTCCGCAAACGGCAGCCGCACGTAGCATTGGCTCTGGTTGGGCGCATAGTTCACCGTCACCAGCAGCCGCTCGTCACCAGCGCCTTGCCAGGCAAAGGCCACGAAACAATCCCAGGTCCAGTTGCCGTCCCAGGCGGGAACGCATTCGAGCAATTGCCACTCGCCGTTGCGCACGACCGGCTGGCGCAGCACGGCAAGCAGCCGGTCGTAGAACTGCTTAAGCCTCTGATCGACCGGTTCCTCCGGCCCGCGAACCAGATGGGGCGAGATGCGTTTCTTTCGTCCCTCGAATTGTCCCTGGTGAAAGAAACGCAGCCCCGGCGACAGGAACGTAATGACGGCCGCGGCTTCATGCACTTCCGGCGAGAAAGTCGCAGCCGCCCGCGGCTCGTCGTGGTTTTCCAGGAAGCGGGCCAGCTTGTTCTGGTAATCCAGCCCCGCGTGGAAATGCTCGCGCACCGGCCGCGCGTGACCTTCGCGCAGGCGGTCGTACAGCCGTTTGTCGTAGGCGTAGTCGAATCCCTGCTGCTGCATCGTCCATTCCATGATCCCAGTAGACCTCGGCCATGAACTGGAAGTGCGGATGTTTCCGCCGCACGGACTCGGTTGCCTTCGGCCAGAAGAGCTCAGCCCGGATGCCCCAGGTGCGTTCGAACACGTCGGGCAAGACCAGCATGGCCATGTCGCAGCGCACGCCGTCGCATTGCCCGGCGATTCTCTCCAGCTCGCCGATCATCGCCTGCTGCAATTCCGGGTTGCCGTAGTTGAGCTGCAGCGTGTCGGGCCAGCCCTCAAAGTACGGGTCGCGGCCGTAGGCGAGCACCAGCGGGCCGTTTTTGTTTGCACTCGGCAGTAGTTCCGCGGTGCGCGAGCCAAATCAGTCTCGCTGCCATGGACAAAGTAGTCCGGATGCTCGTCGATCCACGGGTGATCCGGCGCCATGTGGTTCGGGACAAAGTCGAGCATCAGCTTCAGTCCGCGTTTTTGCAGCCGCTGTCGCAAACGCGCGAGCGCCGCAGTCGCCGCCCAGATCGCGATGGACGGTGTAGTTTTGGATGGCGAACCCTGAGCCGGCGATGTCTTCGTCCTTGCAAGTCCGGCAGCGTTTCGTCGAACTCGCTGACGCCATTCGGGATTCGCTGCGTGAGATCGCCTGCGCCGCCGGGCCGGTCTGCCAGACGCTCAGGAACCAGACCCAGTCAAATCCCGTCTCGGCCAATGCGGTCCAACTCGGCGTCGGGAATATCGTCCAGCGTTGCGCGCTTGCCCAGAGTCGCGCGACAAGCTCGGTCAGCCAGACGCGGGTATTGATTTGGTAAAGCGAAGGATAGGGTGATGATGGCACGATTGGTATTCCTCAAAGATTTGCTACTCGTTCCCAGACCCTGCCCGGGAAAGAACGAGTAGATAACGTCGCCGGCGGCGCGTTCACTCCACTGCTTACAGCCTTGCTTTGCGGACGAAATATAGGTACGCGCCGACGTTCACGAAATTGATCACTACCCCGATCATGTTCCAGACGATCACCGGCCGCGAAGCAATCAACAAGCCGTAGTAGACCCAGGCGATTTGAAAGACGCCCATGATGCCCGCCATCCTCGGGTTCATCCCAGCGCTTGACCGCCGCTTGAGCATTGCGACTAAGTCTGGTACGGCGGCAAAGGTCGTTCCAAATCCCGCCACAAGGCCAAGGATCTCAGACCGCTGAAACCTGGGGACGAGCAGGCTCGACGTGTCGCGTATAACCAGGTCCTCACAGCCATAAAGTGTAAGAACGCTCAGCAAGAGAACACCGAGCGTCACTCTGTTGGAGCAATTCATATTCACTCCGGCAACTTCTATAGTGGCTATTAATTCCCTTGTGCTCCCGGGCTTCGCTTGGACATGAGCTTGCAGATAGATTCGAACGATAAGCATGGATGTTGATCTGAAATAGGACAGGATTTCATATAGCGCATTGCCCCTCCTTACTTCCCGTCCGTCTTTTCTCCGCCCACCTGCTCCGTTACAACCCGGGCGAACACGTGCCCGCGTTCGGTCTCCAGCAGGGTTTTAGCGTCGATACGCCCAAACAAGTCCAGGAGGGGCGCGACCAAAGCGGTCCAGCCCGTCTGGTGGCTGGCGCCGAGCCCCGCGCCGTTGTCACCGTGGAAATACTCGTAAAATAGAATCAGATCGCGCCAGTGCGGATCGTCCTGGAACTTGGCCGTCCCGCCGTAGACCGGCCGCCGCCCATTGGCATCGCGCAGGAAAGTGCCCGCCAGCCGGCGGACAAGCTCCTGCGCCACTTCGAACAGCGTCATGTACCGCCCGGAACCGGTCGGACACTGCACCTTGAACTCATCGCCGTAGAAGGTGTACAGGTTCATCAGCGCCCGGACGATCAGCGCATTGACCGGCATCCACACCGGCCCGCGCCAGTTGGAGTTGCCGCCGAACATGCCGGTATTCGATTCGCCCGGCAGGTACTGGACCTTGTACTCCTGACCACCGACGTGAAACACAAACGGATGCTCCAGGTGATAGCGCGACAGCGAGCGTATGCCGTGCGGCCCGAGAAACTCGTTCTCGTCGAGCATGTAGGCGAGCACGCGCTCGAGCTTCTGCTTGTTGAGGATCGATAACAGCCGCCGATCTTTATAGCCGATGAAACCCGCGTCGGTCGGGGCGACATGGGAAACCAACTCGGGATGGCGTTTGCGAAACAGCGCGATCATCTCCATCAGCCTCGGATAGCGCGTGGCAACATCCGCCTCGAACACCGTCGACGCGCACAGCGGCAACAGCCCGACCAGCGACCTGCACCTTCAAACGCATCGCCTGGCCGTCGGGGAGCCGCAGCAGATCGTAGAAGAAGCCGTCCTGCTCATCCCACATCTCGTCGTGATGCTCGCCGAGGCGGTCCATGGCATAGGCGATCCACATGAAATGCTGGACGAACTTGAAGGCGATCTCTTCGTACATCGGGTCGTATTCGGCAAAGTATCAGGGCCATCTCCAGCATGTTCTGGCAGTAAAACGCCATCCAGGCGGTGCCGTCCGCCTGCTCCAGCGAGCCGCCCGTCGGCAGCTGCGCGCTGCGGTCGAAGACGCCGATGTTGTCCAGATCCCAGAAAGCCGCCGGCGAAGACGTTGCGCCCGGCAGGATCCTTGCGATTGACCCACCAGTTGAAGTTCAGCATCAATCCCTGAAACGAGCGTTCCAGGAACCGCAGGTCCGCCCGGCCCAGCTGTCTGCTCGTATTTGTACAGCCAGAGCGTGGCCCAGGCGTGCACCGGCGGATTGACGTCGCTGAAGTTCCACTCGTAGGCCGGGATCTGCCCGCTCGGGTGGAAGTACAGGCTGCGCAGCATCAGCAGCAGCTGCTCCTTGGCAAAATCGAAATCCACCAGCGACAGGGCGATCGTATGGAAGGCCAGATCCCAGGCCGCATACCACGGATACTCCCACTTGTCCGGCATCGAGATCACGTCGGCATTGAGCATGTGGAACCACTCGGTGTTGCGCACGTCGTGGCGGACGGACTCGAGCAGCGGATGACTCTTGTGCTCGCGCAGCCACTGCTCCAGGTCGAAGTAGTAGTACTGCTTGCTCCAGAGCAATCCCGCCAACGCCTGGCGGTGCACCCGGCGCTCGATCTTCGTTCAGCGCGTTGGGCGCAATCCGCTCGTAGAATTCGTCGGCGTCGGCGATGCGGCTTTTGAACGTTTTCGTCGAAACCGCCGAAGGCATCTTTTGTCTCGGCGGCCGCCAGACGCAGCCGGACCGTCTTGCTGCCGCCGGCGGGCACGTCGAGGACATAGTGGGCCGCAGCCTTGGTCCCCGTCTTGGCGGGATTCACCGCTTCGCTGTGTCCCGCAGATGATGTACTGGTGGAACGCATCCTTGACGTAGGGAGAACGCATTGGGCTGGCCCCACAGACGCTGCGCATTGCTCTCATTCTCGGTGAAGAGCAACTCCGGAGCGCCATCGCAATGGAGCCAATACTCGCCCAGCTCATGGTGTGACGCCTGAATGGCCCCAGGTCCCACTTCGCGCAGCGAAGGCTTTCGATCATCATCGCCCCACGACCAGGTGTTGCGGAACCATAGTGTCGGCAAGACCCGCAGCCGGGCCGCTTCCGGCCCGCGATTGTGCACGGTAATACGGATGAGGATGTCTTCCGGGCCCTCCTTGGCGTACTCGACGAACACGTCAAAGTAGCGGTCGTCGTTAAATATGCCGGTGTCGAGCAGCTCGTACTCGAACTCTTCCCGCGAGCGCCTCCGGTTGGTCTCGATCAGGTCCCGGTAGGGATACTCGCGCTGCGGGTACTTGTAGAGGTACTTCATGTACGAGTGCGTCGGCGTGCTGTCGAGGTAGAAGTAGTACTCCTTGACATCCTCGCCGTGGTTCGCCTCGCTGTTGGTGAGCCCGAACAGGCGCTCTTTCAGGATCGGGTCGCGCTCGTTCCACAGCGCCAGCGCAAAGCACAGCCGTTGCTTGTCATCGCAGATTCCGCCGAGCCCGTCCTCGCCCCAGCGGTAGGCCCGTGAGCGCGCATGGTCATGGGTGAAGTAGTTCCAGGCGTCGCCGTTTTCGCTGTAGTCCTCGCGCACCGTGCCCCACTGCCGCTCGCTCAAATAGGGTCCCCATTTCTTCCACGGGATTCCCGCCTCGCGCGCCTCGTTCAAGCGTTTCTGTTCCGTGACGTCGATGATCTTTTTGCTCTGCCATGGTTTATCCTCCTCTGGGATGTCTTGCCTCAATAAACCAAGCGGCCCGTAACCTTCTACTCCCCTCAAAAGCGGACCGCATCAGAAACTGTTCACTGCGCTCGGGGCGGCAGCAGGTAAAGGGTCATGGCGAAAATCGCGTAAACCATCAGCATCAGCGTCCCGACAAACCAAGCCGACCGACCGCTATTTGTCAACAGAGAGGCGGTCATCGTCGCGATCAGCACCATCACCACCGCACCTGGCCAAAACTGCAGGTTCATCGGCGTCGGACCCATGACGTAACTAAGCAGCACCAGCACCGGCGCGACGAAGAGCGCGATTTGGGCCGCGCTCCCCAGCGCGATGCCCACGCACAGGTCCAGGCGGTTCTTCCGGGCGCCGGAAAACGCCGAGCTCATCTCCGCCGCACCGCCCACCAGCGCCACGACGATAAAACCCACAAACGCGGGCGTCATCCCGAACGCCACCGCCGCCTGCTGCACCGACTCAACGAAAACTTCGCTCACCAGGGCAACCAACACCGTGACGCCGGCCAGCGTGGCCAGGGCCAGACCCATCGGCCACGGCGCTTCGCCGGCCTCCCGGATTCCGCACTGGCAAACAGCTCGCGGTGCGTCTTGAGCGAGAACAACATGCCCAACCCGTAAGCGACGATGAGCAGCACCGCCAGACCCAGGCTCAACTTCTGGGTGAACGCCGCCCCCGCCGCCGAGTCAGCTTCGCCGACCATCGATGGAACCAACAGTGCGACCGTAGCCAGGAAGAGCAGTCCGGCTTGAAGGCGGGCGCTGACCCGGTTGTATTCCTGCACGTGGTGTTTGAGTCCGCCGAGCAGAAACGACGCGCCCTAGCATGAACAGCGTGTTGGTGACAATCGCCCCGGCGATGGACGCCTTCACCAGCATGTATTGCCCGGCGCGCAAGGCGGCGAGCGCGATGACCAGTTCGGTCAGGTTTCCCAGCGTGGCATTGAGCAAGCCACCGACCGCATCGCCGGTCTTGGCCGCCACGGATTCGGTGGCGTGACTCAGCAATGCCGCCAGTGGCACGATGGCCAGGACCGACAGCACGAACAGCAGCGTGTGCGCTTCGGGCTTGAGCTTCTGACTTGCGAAAACCACGGGCACTAAGGCCAGAAGCCATAGCAATGGATTGTGACGGATTTCTTTCAAAGAGGGTTCATGAGAGTTGACTCCATAGCAGCGGTCGAAGCATTTTACGCTGGCTTCGGGCGCGCACGCAGCGCCGGTGGCGAGTCCGCGCACGATCAGGTCTACCGCGTCTTTGGGGGAATCGGTGATGTGGCCGAATCCCATTTCGTCCCAGGCGAACATGCCTTCCTTCATCATGAACTGGCCCACCGCCTCATGCCTTCCCAGAATTGTTGGCCCATCAGGATCAGCGGGAACGGGCCGATCTTGCGCCATTGCTTCTGCCAAGCGCGTCACCCCGCGGGGATCGTTACGATTGGTTCGCTTTGCTTATCTCCGGTGCCGGTGAGCATAAAGGGAAACATGATAAAAGAAAACAGTCTCTTGGAAGGAAAGTCCTTAGAATCAAACCTGACACCTGACCCCAGAAACCCTAAACCTCGTCCCTCGACTCTCGCCCCTCTGCCTTCCTACTGCACCAAAGTACAATAGCGGCCACTTTTCACTTCTGCTAAATTCTCCGCGGGTTTCATAGAGTTTCGTAGAATGCGATGTGCGCGATGAAATCGGGTTGTAAAGCATGAACGCTCTAGTGGCCGACCAACACCAATCTATCGTCGTTGTGGAAGATGACGCTGGGATGAGCAAGGCGATCGCGCGGCTCTTACGAGCGGCCGGCTTTCAACCTATGTCTTTTGCGTCGGCGGAAGAGCTGCTGCAAACAGAAGCAGTGGACTCTGCGGCCTGTCTGGTGCTGGACATCCATTTGCCCGGTCTTTCGGGCCTGGAGTTGGCGCGACTTCTGATTACATCGGGTCGCGCAAGACCGGTCATTTTCATCACCGGACAGGATGAAGCGTCCCTGCGCGACGAAGCGCAGCAACTAGGATGCGCCTACTTTCGCAAACCATTCGAGGGCAAAGAATTGTTGGAAGCGATTCGTGTGGTGGTGACTGTCGAGTCGTAGCGCACCTAGAAGAAAAAACCGCTTTTCGTAGAGGGAGACGGCCGTTCGAAGTGACGAGTGTCGAGGGAACAGTGAACGAGACAAGGTTTCAGTGTTCAGGTTTCAGCCTCGGAAAATTTTCCTGACACCTGACACCTGAAACCTAAAGGAGAAGCGCGATGAGAATAGACTTCATCAAAAAAACAATCCGTGTTGCGATAGTGATCATGTTGTGCGGTTTGCCAGCGCTGAGTCTGGCGCAAGACAAGTCGACGAACAAACTGGAAATCACGGATGAAGAACTCAAAGCGGACAAAAAATTGATCGTGGCGAAGTACATGGAATTGACCGAATCGGAAGCGAAGACATTCTGGCCGGTTTACGAGGAGTACCAGAAGGATTTGCAGAAGCTGAACGAGCGGCTCAGGAGTCTGCTGCAGAGTTATGCCACGGAATACCAAAGCAATTCGCTCAGCGATGATAAGGCAAAGAAGCTGCTTGATGAGTGGATCGCCCTGGACAAGGATGAGGCTAGCCATCGCAAGATCTATGCGGCAAACGGTTTTGAAAGTTCTGCCGGCGAAGAAGGCGGCGCGTTACGTGCAAATCGAAAACGAGTTCCGCGTGCTCTTGAAATACCATCTGGCGGCAACGGTGCCGTTGGTGCAATAGGGGACGAGGGCGAGTGTCGAGTGGCGCGGGACGAGGGGAAAATAGTGATCAGTTAACAGTCAACGGTGAAAAGAAGGTTTCAGGTTTCAGTGTTCAGGTTTGCTAACGCTTGGGGAATTGGAATGATGGAAGATTGGAATGGTGGGTTTCCAAACTATCAACGTTCCAGTTTTCCAATATTCCATTTTCCAATTTCTCCTGACACCTGACACCCGAAACCTGAAACCTAAAGGAAAAAGACCATGAGAATCGATTTCGTGAAGAAAACTATCGGTATTGCGATGGCGATCATGTTGTGCGGTTTGCCAGCGCTGAGTTTGGCGCAGGACAAGCCGGCGGACAACATGCAGATCCTGCGTGACAAGATTAAAGCGGACAAAAAGTTGCTGGTGGCGACGAACATGGAGTTGACGGAGTCGGAAGCAAAGGGTTTCTGGCCGATTTACGACGAGTATCAAAACGATCTACAAAAGATCAATCGACGGATTGTCGGCCTTTTGGAGAGCTACGCCGCCGATTTCCGCGACAAATCGCTCACCGACGACAAGGCAAAAAAATTGATCGATGAAGCGGTCGCCATTGAAGCGGCTGAGGCCAACCTCAAAAGCACCTACGTGCCGAAGCTAAGCAAGGCGTTGCCTGTGAAAAAGTCGCCCGTTATCTACAAATCGAAAACAAGATCCGCGCCGTCGTCAGGTATGACCTCGCGCAGGGGGTACCTGCTGGTGCAGTAGCACAAAGTGTCGAGTGACTAGGGTCGAGTGACGAGTGCGAGGCAAGGGTCATCGGGTGTCAGAAACAGTCAATAAGGTTTCATGTTCGGTTCAGCTCGACTGACCCGACACTCGACCTAAAGGACGAGAAGGAGGTTACGGCCATGCCGGTAGAAATAATCGATGCTTCGGGAAAATTGCTGCAGATAAAAATTCGGGGAATGCTCAAGAAGGCTGATTATGACCGGATCATCCAGATTGCGAAGGAAGCCATCGCGCGAGAGGGAAAAGTCCGAGCGCTTGCCATTCTTGACGGATTCGAAGGATGGGAGCGGCACGGGGACTGGGGCGACGTGAGCTTTATGATGGAGCAAGGTCAACATATCGAGAAGATGGCCGTCGTCGGCGATGAAAAGTGGAAAGATGACGCGTTTGCTTTTACCGCCAAGGGCTTTCGTCCCACGGCCATCGAGTTTTTCCCGTCGTCACGCCTAAATGAAGCCCGTGCATGGGTAAGTTCTTAAAGCAGGCTATGTTGGACCAAGGTCCAACTATCAAAGCTTCGCGTTTTTCGCTACCCTTTGCTCTCGCGAGCGTCCTGGTAGGAGAACCGGACGGCATGCAGGCCTCCCATATGCTGCCAGCATCAGGGCATCGGTTGGAATTGTTTACCCCGCGTGCTAGAGATATCAGGTTTGAGGAAAATCCTTTTCCGGGTTTCAGTGGTAATTCCGATACTGGGAAAACACGGAGTGGAAAATTAGAAACTCTCGCGCTGCAAAGCTTGGAGGACGACTGTGGATGTTAAGAATGCTGAAGTTGATTCAGCGGCTGATCGACGAAGCTTTCGCCATTTGCTGCTTGCTGTGCTTGTTCGTCAGTCGACCGGCGTTGGCCTGCTCGAAGAAGAGGCGCCCCCGCCGCCGCCGCCGAGGTCCTGGTCGCCGAAGTGGTTCAAAAGGACGTGCCGATTTATATCGAGCTGGTCGGATCGACGCTTGGATCGGAGGACGTCGAGATCCGCTCTCGGGTGGAGGGCTACCTCGTCTCTATAAACTTCACAGAAGGCTCTTTAGTTCGGAAGGGACAACTCCTCTACAAGATCGATCCCCAGCCCTTCCTTGTGGCGATCGATCAGGCGAAGGCGAACCTCGCGACTGCCCAAGCAGGGCTAGAAAAAGACCAACAACGACGTAGCGCGATATAAGCCGTTGTTCGAAAAACAGGCGGTCAGCAAGCAGGAGCTCGACAACGCGTTATCAGCCCAGCAGGCTGCCCGGGCTCAGGTGGATGCTCACAAGGCAGCTGTGGCGCAGGCTCAACTCGATCTCGGCTACACTAATATCACCTCGCCGGTTGATGGAGTGATTGGCACGACGCAGAAAAAGTCGGCAGCCTGGTTGGACGGGGTGAGACTCGCTGCTTAACACTGTATCGCAGCTCAACCCGATCCTCTTTCGGTGCGCGATTGCCGAGGCGGAATATCTCCGGCTCGCCCGGCGCGGCGCCGATCGCGATAAGTCCTTCGAGAAAAATTCGGCGTCGAGCTTATTCTTGCGGACGGCACCGTCTTTCCCGCACAAGGGACGTCTCGACGCCATCGAGCGCGCGGTGGATCCTACGACGGGCACTCTGACCGGGCAGTTTCAGCTTTCCCAATCCCGAGCGACATCCTGCGCCCAGGCCAGTATGGCAAAGCCCGATTAGTAACCGATGTCAAGGAAGGCGCCGTGCTGGTGCCCCAACTCGCAGTGCAGGAGATTCAAGGGCTCTACAGCGTCATGGTCGTAAAGCCGGATGCAGTACGGTGGAGCAGCGCATGGTCAAAGCCGGCGAACGAGTCGGCAATCTCTGGATCATCGATTCGGGACTCAAGCCGGGAGAAAAGGTCATCGTCGAAGGGTCTGCAAAAGTGAAGCCGGGCGTGCAGGTCAGCGGCGAAGCCTGTCAAGACCGAGCAGGCAGACTTCGCTGATCGTAGCGCGCCGTCCGGCAGAGTAAGACCAAGGAAGCGGAGGGAAATAAGCCATGGCAAAATTTTTCATTCGCCGCCCTATCGTCGCCATCGTCATCTCCATTCATCATGGTCCTGATGGGACTTTTCAGCTTGAAGGGGCTCAGCATCGAGCAGTACCCATTCCTGGCGCCGCCTTCCATCCGTGTCACGGCGACCTACCCGGGCGCTTCCGCGGTGGCGGTCGAGCAATCGGTAGCGACGCCCATCGAGCAGGAAGTCAACGGCGTCGACAAGATGATCTACATGAAGTCGTCGAACACCAGCGACGGGCGCATGCAGCTCGACGTCAACTTCGAAGTCGGCGTCGACCAGGACACGGCCAACGTCCTGACCCAAAACCGGGTCTCGTCGGCCCAGGCGCGGCTGCCGCAGGACGTGGTCCAGCAGGGTGTCACTGTCAAGAAGCAGAGCCCGAGCATTTTGATGCTGATCTCCGTCTACTCGCCCAAGGGGAGCTACGACGCGAACTTTTTGACCAACTATTGCGGCATCAACCTGCGCGATCAGATCCTGCGCATCCCCGGCGTTGCTCAGGTCGATCTTTTCGGCGGCGCGGATTATGGCATGCGTATTTGGCTGCGCCCCGACAAGTTGGCCAAACTTGCACTCACGCCTTCCGATGTTATCTCCGCAATCAAAGAGCAGAACTTGCAAGCCCCGGCCGGGCGCGTCGGCGCCGCACCTTCACCGAAAGACCAGGAGTTTACCTACACGGTGAGCGCCCCCGGGCGGCTCGTCAATCCGGAGGAGTTCGAGAACATCATCCTCCGCCAGACCGAAACCGGCGCGCAGATCCGCATCAAGGACGTCGGACGCGCCGAGCTGGGCTCGCAGAACTACGACTCATTTGGACGGCTCGACGGCAAGCCGGCCGGCACGATGGCTGTCGTACCTGCTGCCGGGTGCAAACCAGCTCAAGGCCTCCGAGGCGATCTACGAAACGCTGCGCCAGGCGAAAGCGCTGTTCCCGCCCGACATGGACTACAAGATCGTTTACGACACAACGCCCGCGGTGGAGGCCTCCATCGAGGGAATCGTCCATACGTTTGTCGAGGCGATCATCCTGGTCACGCTGGTGGTTTTCATCTTTCTGCAGAATCTTCGCGCGACGATCATCCCGCTCCTCACCGTGCCCGTGTCGCTTATCGGCACGTTCATTTTTTCCCGCTGCTCGGCTTCTCGGTTAACACGCTATCGATGTTCGGCCTCGTCCTCGCCATCGGTATCGTCGTCGACGACGCCATCGTCGTGGTGGAAGCAGTGATGCACCACATCGAGCATGGCATGAACCCGAAGGACGCGACGATCCAAGCGATGAAGGAAGTCTCAGCCCCGGTCGTCGGCATCGCGCTTATCCTCTCGGCCGTCTTCATTCCGGTGGCTTTCCTGGGCGGCCTGACGGGACAGATGTACAAGCAATTCGCCTTGACCATCGCCATTTCGGTGCTGCTCTCGGCTTTCAGCGCACTGTCGCTCGCGCCTGCCCTCTGCGCCATGCTGCTTAAGGCGCACCATGGGCCGGCCAGGGGGCCGCTGGGAAAATTCTTCGGCTGGTTCAACCGCGTCTTTGACCGCACGACTAGCGGATATATCGGCATCGCACGGCTCCTGGTGCGACGTTCTGATACTTACCATCGTCATCGTCGCCGCGGTGGCCGTCGGCGCCGGCGTTTTCGGCAGCGCGCTGCCCGCTGGTTTCATCCCGGAAGAAGATCAGGGACTCTTCGGCGTCAACGTCACGCTGCCGCCCGCTGCGTCCCTCGAGCGCACGGGTAAAGTGCTATCACAAGTCGAGCAGATCCTGGCCAAGACTGAAGGAGTCGACGCTTTCACCACCATCGGCGGCTACGGCGTGGTGACGAGCACCTACCAACCCAACTTTGGCACGATTTTCGTCCGGATGAAGCCGTGGGACGAGCGCCATTCCGAAGCGCTCCACGTGCGCGGCATGATGGCTAGTGTGCAGCGGCAGGTGGCGAACATTCCCGAAGCGATCATCTTTCCTTTCAATATTCCGACAATCTCCGGGTTTGGCGCATCGGCCGGCTTTAACTTCCTGTTGCAGGATCGCAGCGGCGCGCTCAGCGTGCAGCAGCTCGGCGACCTTACCCGCCAGTTTCTCGAAGCGGCGCGCAAACGGCCGGAACTGGCCAATCTCTTCACCTCCTTTGATCCCCGCTATCCTCAAGTGAAGGTCGACCTCGACCGCGAGAAGGCGCGCAAGCTCGGCGTGCCGATCAACGAAGTCTTTCAGGCTCTGTCCGCCAGCATGGGCGGCAGCTATGTGAATGACTTCAACCGTTTCGGCCGTCTGTTCCGCGTCTACGTGCAGTCCGAGGCCGACTACCGCCGCAAGCCCAAAGATATCGGTGACATTTATGTGCGCAGCCGCACCACCAACAAGATGATCCCGCTCTCCACGCTCGTTACCATCACGTCTGAAGGCGGAACCGAGATCACGGTTCGCTTCAACCTGTTCCGCTCCGTGGAAATCAATGGCGTGCCCGGGCGCGGCTACACTTCCGGCCAGGCGTTGGCCGCCCTCGAGGAGGTTTTCAAGCAGACCATGCCGAAGGAGATGGGCTTCGCCTATTCCAGTCTTTCCTATCAGGAAAAAATCGCGCCGCCGGCGGGACCGACCCTTGCTCTCGCGATCGTTTTCGTGTTTCTCCTCCTGGCCGCTATGTATGAGAGCTGGCGCCTGCCATGGGCGGTTTTGCTCGGCTCCCCGCTGGTTGCCTTGGGCTCGTTCTTCGGGGTCTGGCTGATGGGCTACGACAACAACGTTTACGTTCAAGTCGGCAATATCATGCTGATCGGCCTCGCCGCCAAGAACGCGATTCTGATCGTCGAGTTCGCCAAAGCGAAACACGAGGAAGGCATGTCGCTCGAAGAGGCCGCGCTGGAGTCGGCGCGGCTGCGCTTTCGGCCAATCCTCATGACCGCCTTCGCCTTCATCCTGGGTGTCGTGCCGCTGATGATCGCGAGCGGAGCGGGTGCCGGCGCGCAGAACGTCATGGGTACCGCCGTCTTCTGGGGAATGTTGGTCGCTACGGCGCTGGGAGTTTTCCTCATCCCTGGCAACTTCGCGTTCGTCGAGGGCCTGGGGAGAAAGCGGAAAACGGCCCCGGTGACGGTTCCTGCCGCGCCATCACACGAGGCGGCGCACTGAGATGACACGAGCTGCTTTTGTCGCTGTCGTGGCGCTGCTCGTGTCCGGCTGTACTGTTGGGTCCGGACTACAGCCGGCCGCCAGTTGTTGTCCCGGACAACTACCGTTTCGCCGTCGCACCGGCCACAGCTGAATCCATCGCCGACCTTCCCTGGTTCGAGGTTTTTCGCGATCCCGTGTTGCAACAGCTTGTCCGTGAAGCGCTACAAAATAACTATGACCTGCGCATTGCCGCAGCCCGGGTGGAGGAGGCGCGGGCGAACATCGGCATCGTCAGATCGTTCCTGTATCCGCAGATCAATTTCAACGCCGTAGGCGGTGCCCAACAGGTCTCGCGAACTACCGACCCGCCGCAGTCTTTCGGCGCCGACCGTAATTACCAAAACTTGCTCTTGGGATTCGCCCTGGCGTGGGAGCTCGATGTCTTCGGCAGAATCCGGCGCGAAACGGAAGCCGCCACTGGCGATATTTCTCGCTACGGAACAGGCCCAGCGAGGCGTCTTGATTACGCTAGTGGCCGACGTAGCCGAGTCCTATTTCACTCTACGGGAGCTCGATCTGGAGCTCGAAATAGCCCGGCGCACCGTGCAGCTCAACGACGAGACCGTGCGAATTCTACCAGACGCGGCTCACGGGTGGTGCCTCTAACAGGCTCGAGCTGGACTCGGCCATCTCCAACCGCTCGCGTACTGGCTCGACGATCCCGGAGCTGGAGCGCCAGATCGCCATCCAGGAGAACCAGATCAATTTGCTGCTCGGGCGTAATCCCGGCCCTATTCCACGGGGCACGGCGCTGACCGAACAGTACTCTCCGCCAAGCATTCCCGCAGGCTTGCCGTCGGCGCTGCTCGAGCGGCGTCCCGATATAAAAACTGCGGAGGACTTGCTGGTTGCTGCCAACGCCAACATTGGCGCCGCCAAGGCGCTTTTTTTCCCAAACTTTTCACTGACTACCGCGCTCGGGAGCGCGACTCACGATCTATCCAACCTCGGCGACAAGCACGCGGCCATTTGGTCAGTTGCAGGCGGCATGCTGCAGCCGGTTTTCAGGGCTGGCGCCTCACGTCAAACTATGAGGCGGTCAAAGCTCGCTTCGACCAGGCGGTCGCTCTATATCAAAGGTCTGCTCAGAACGGATTCCGGGAAGTGGCGGACGCGCTGGTGACCATTGAAAAACTCGAGGGTGTGCGCGTCGAGCTAGAAGTGGGCGTTAGCGCCTTGCAGGATGCTACTACCCTCTCGCGGCTGCGCTACGACACCGGGTTGGCGAACTATCTAGAGATTCTGATCGCCGACCAGCAGCTCTTCGACCAGGAGTTGGCGTTGGCCCGGGTTCGAGGCGGCCAGCTCAATGCCGTGGTGCAATTCTACCGAGCCCTGGGCGGCGGCTGGCAACCATAAAATAAGTTCAAAGCGTTCCCTTCGACCTGCTCAGGGCCTGAGTTTATCGAAGGCAAGTGGTTCAAAAAGTTCAAACGGTTGAAAGAAGAGGGATAGGAGAAGAGGAATGGTCGAGTCATGGAGTGATGCATTCAAAGCTCAATAATTCCCATACTTCCATTTCCCAAAATCCTGGTGCTCGTGTATCTGTTCGTGACCGGAGGATGGCCACGATGAGCCACGTTCTCGCTAGTGAGACAGGCACCCTCGCTGCGTTGAGGCGCGCCTACTTCCGACGACGCTACACGATCCTATTCTACTCGCTCTTACTTACCATGGTAGCTGCTCCACTTTCCGCGAGCATGGGTTTCAGCGGGAATCTAATCGAGTTGTTTCTCGCGACCAATCTGCTTGCGGCCGTCATTCCGATGGGTGGGCGCAGCGAGCGGCGGCTTCTGCTTATCATCGTGATGGTAGCATTGGTCCTGCGCTTCGCTATGGGCTGGCTTTTCCAAGCAACGCTCGCTGCGGCAAGCCGCATGATTTGGACGGTGGTTGCTCTGATTGCGGCGGGCGGCGCGCTGAGCTTCGCTTTTCGCGCTCGGTCGATCGACCGCGAGCACGTCTACGCTGCTCTCAGCGCTTATCTGCTGGCGGGGGTCTTTTTTGGCAGCTTCTACTGGGTTCTTGAACAGATCTGGCCCGGAAGTTTCACTTTCGCCGGGGATTTCTCTCTCGCCAGCGCGATGTATTTTAGTTTTGTAACACTGGCAACGCTCGGCTACGGCGATATCGTACCGCGCAGCGATATCGCGCGCGGGCTTGCCATCGTCGAGGGAGTTGGCGGGCAGCTTTTCCTGGCGGTGTTGATTGCTCGCTTGGTGAGCCTCTATTCGCGGGGGAAAGAAGCCACCCATAGAGAGTCCCGCGCAGGGCTCCAGGAAGGTTTGACCCATTGGCAATGCGGCGAAGACAATCTAGATGAAGGTTCACACTATTCAAGGCATCCTGGTTGGAGTGATTATCGGTGTTGCCTTTGGCATCGGTATCTATACTTTCGCCTATGCCAAGGGTTGGTCCTACCTTACTGATGACCCGGCGGCTTGCGCCAACTGCCACGTCATGCGCGAACAGTTCGACGGCTGGCTCAAGTCGTCGCACCGCGCGGTGGCCACCTGCAACAGTTGCCACACTCCGGCAAACTTCATCGGCAAGTATGCGACGAAAGCGTCCAACGGCTTCTGGCATTCATTTTTCTTCACCACGGGCGGCTACGAGGACAATATTCAAATCAAACCGCACAGCCGGGAGATCACCGAGCAAGCCTGCCGCAACTGCCACGGGAGATTGTCGGCGCCATCGAGCCGGCGCATCCGGCATCGAGCCGGCGGGCAAGCTCGCCTGCCTGCGCTGCCACGACTCGGTGGGACATCTTCAATAGACACGGAATGATGGAATGCTGGAAAAATGGACCGATGTACTTCGAGGACAACATTCCAGTATTCCAACATTCCAGTCTTCAAGTGACGAGACGAATACAGAGTGAGTCGTGGAGGAGAAACCTATGGCTGAAATATCCAATGATGCTTTTGTTCGCCGGCGCCGCCGCCGTTTCTTGATCATCGTGGGCGCGGCTGTGCTCGCGACCATCGTTGGTGTCGCCTTACTGATGAATATCTTCGAGCGCAAGCAGGAGGCGCGTAATCCGTTTTATCGCGTGGTCGAGCTGACCGACGACACGGAAGACCCGGCGGTGTGGGGCAAGAACTTTCCTCTGCAATATGACGACTACAAACGAACGGTGGATCAGGTGCGCACCCGCTATGGCGGCAGTGAAGCCGAGCCACGCACACCGACGAAGGCCGACCCGCGCTCGGTAGTCGCTCAGTCGAAGATCGAGGAAGACCCGCGTTTGAAGGTGATGTGGGCCGGATACGCGTTTGCTAAAGATTTTCGCGAGGAGCGCGGCCACGCTTACATGCTCGACGACCAGACCTTCACCGAACGGCAACAAGTCGTCAAACAGCCCGGCACCTGCATCCAATGCCACGGGTCGGTCTATGTGCCCTACAAGAAGGCGGGGAACGGCGACCTCATCAAAGGCTTCGAGAAGTTTAATCAAATGCCTTTCTCCGAAGCGCGCAAGCTGGTCTCGCATCCGGTGGCCTGCATCGATTGCCACGATCCGAGCACCATGCAACTGCGGGTCACGCGCCCCGGTTTCATCGAAGGCATCCGCGCGCTTCAAGGCCACGCAGGGCGTGCAGAACTACGACGTCAACAAGCAGGCGACGCCGCCAGGAGATGCGCGCCTACGTCTGCGGCCAGTGCCACGTCGAGTATTACTTCAAGGGACCGGAGAAGCGGCTGGTCTATCCATGGGCCAAGGGGCTCAAGGTCGAAGAGATCCAGGCTTACTACGACGAGGCGCAGTTCAAAGACTGGACGCACGCCGATACCGGCGCGCCCGTGCTCAAAGCGCAGCATCCGGAGTTCGAGATGTGGAATCAAGGGCATCCACGCGCGTTCCGGCGTCACCTGCGCCGATTGCCACATGCCCTACAAGCGCGAAGGCGCGCTCAAGATCAGCGACCATCACGTGCGCAGTCCGGTGCTCAACATCAACCGCGCCTGCCAGACCTGCCACAAGTGGCCGGAGGAAGAGCTCAAGGCGCGGGTCGAGACGATTCAGGAGCGCACCTTACAAGTTGCGCAATGTGGCGATGGATGCGCTGATGGATTTGATCAAAGATCTCAAGGCGGCGAAGGCAGCGGGCAAGACCGACAAAGAGCTCGCAACGGCGCAGGACTTCCAGCGCAAGGCGCAGTTTTATCTGGATTTCGTCGAAGCGGAAAACTCGACCGGCTTCCACGCGCCGCAAGAGGCCGCGCGGATTCTCGGCGAGTCCGTTGATTTCTCCAGGAAAGGTCAGATCGCGCTGCGCGATGGCAAAGGTGAATTGAAGTCGCAAAGCGCTAAACCCTGACCCGGAGAGCTGGCAACGGTCGCAACGCTTGCAACTGGTACTTCACTAAAGTGCAATGCACCAAAGTCCAATATAAGCGCTTTTCAAGATTCGCCATAAGGGCTTCGTGCGTTGTCGGAGGGCGAGACTCGAATGCGATGCAACTTGACTACGACCCTTATTTCATGGTGGAGAAGCGTCGATGAAGCTTACACAAGATCGAGGTCCAGATGAACGATGAAGACAAGATGAAGCGGGAACACGGTGCTGATGGAGCGCAGGGCGAGCCGCCACGGCCAACGCGCCGCCAGTTCCTCAAGGGATTGACAACGGGCACGGTGGCGATCGGCGCCTTGTCGCCAGTCGGGGTGCGGCCCGGCGATTCCGCCGCTCAAAACCCGCGGCGCAACCGCTACGACAACAGTTTGCCCCTTCTGCGGCGTCGGCTGCGGCCAGGTCGTCTCCACGCGCAGCGGCAACGTGATCAACATCGAGGGCGACCCGGGCCATCCGATCAGCGAAGGCACCTTGTGCAGCAAGGGCGCGGCGGCCATTCAGGTCGTGAACAACCCGCGGCGCTTGCAGAAGGTGCTCTACCGCGCGCCGCGCGGCGCGGCGTGGGAGGAGAAAACCTGGGATTGGGCGCTGGAGCGGATCGCCGCGCGAGTCAAAGAAACGCGCGATAAAACCTTCCAGACGTCAGTGGACGGGCGAGTCGTAAACCGCACCGAGGCGATCGCCTGCCTCGGCGGCTCGGCGCTGGACAACGAGGAGGCCTATCTCCTCGTGAAACTCATGAGGGCCCTCGGCCTGGTGTACATCGAGCACCAGGCCCGGCTCTGACACAGCTCCACGGTCGCCGGTCTGGCGGCCTCATTCGGCAGAGGAGCGATGACCAACCATTGGATCGACATGCTGAACGCCGATGTCGTCTTGATCATGGGCGGAAACCCGGCGGAGGATCATCCCATCGCAATGAATTGGCTGGCGCGAGCCAAGGAGCGCGGCACCTATATCCTGCACGTCGACCCGCGTTTCAATCGCACCAGCTCGATAGCGGACGTGTTCGCCAAACTGCGCTCGGGCACCGACATCGCCTTCGTCGGCGGCATGATCAACTATGCCATCGAGCACAACCGCATCCAGCAGGAGTACGTGCGCGAGTACACCAACGCCTCCTGGATCGTCGGCGACGGCTACGGCTTTGCCGACGGTCTTTTCGCCGGCTACGATCCCAAGAAGCGCAGCTACGACCGCTCGCGCTGGGCCTATGCGCTGGACGCGCAGGGACAGCCGCGGCGCGATCCCACGCTCAAGCATCCCCGTTGCGTCTTTCAGTTGTTGAAGCAGCACTTCGCTCGCTACGACCCCGACAGCGTGTGCCGCATCACCGGAACGCCGAAAGAAAACTACCTGCGCGTTTGCGATCTCTACACCTCGACCTATCGCTCCCGACCGGGCCGGCACCTGGCTGTACGCCATGGGCACGGCGCAGCACAGCCACGGCACGCAGAACATCCGCTCCTACGCCATCCTGCAGCTGCTGCTCGGCAACATCGGCGTCGCCGGCGGCGGTGTCAACGCCATGCGCGGCGAGTCCAACGTGCAGGGCTCCACGGATCAGGGACTGAACAACGATGGCTTGCCGGGCTATCTCAAGATGCCGGTCGAAGCGGACGTCGACTTGAAGAGCTATTTGAAACGCGTGACTCCGGTGGCGGCCAATCCGGCCAGCGCGAACTGGCTGCAGAACACGCCGAAGTATGTCGTCAGTCTGCTGAAAGCGTGGTGGGGTGAGCATGCCAACGAGCGAGAATGATTTCGACTTCGCGTACCTGCCCAAGCTCGGCCAGCGGATTTCAGGGACAGGGCTACGCCTTTCTCGCGCTCACTCACGCCATGCTCGCCGGCGAGATGAAGGGACTCTTCTGCTTCGGCCAGAACCCCGCGGTGGGCGGCGCCAACGCGCGTCTGATCCGCGCGGCTCTGGATAAGCTCGAGTGGATGGTGGTCGCCGATTTGTTCGAGCACGAGACGGCGAGCTTCTGGAAGCGGCCGGGCGCCGATCCGGCTCGGATCCCTACCGAAGTGTTCGTTCTCCCCGCCACGTCCGGCGTCGAGAAGGAAGGCAGCATCGTCAACAGCGGGCGCTGGGCGCAGTGGCGCTTCCGCGCGGTAAAGCCCATCGCCGACTGCCGCCCTGATCTCGATATCGTCGATGGGCTCGCCCAGAGCCATGAAGCGCGCGTACGAGAAGGACGGGGTGTTTCCGGAGCCGATCCGCCACCTCGCCTGGGACTATGGTGGTCACGAGGCCGATCCTCATCAGGTCGCGCGCGAGCTGAACGGACGCTTCCTGGTCGATGTGACCGAAAAAGACGGCAAGAGCTTCGCCGCCGGCAAGCAAGTGCCCGGCTTTGCCCAGTTGCAGCGACGACGGCAGCACTCTGTCGGGCAACTGGATCTACTGCGGCGGCTACACGGAAGAGGGCAACCTGGCCGCTCGACGCGATACGACCGATGCGCCGAACAACATCGGACTCCATCCGAAGTGGGCGTGGGTGTGGCCGATGAACCGGCGCATTCTGTACAACCGCGCCTCGGTCAATCGCAACGGCGAGCCGTTCAACCCGCGCAAATGGGTCATCCGCTGGAACGCCGAGAAGAAAGTATGGGAAGGCGATGTGCCCGACGGCGCCATGCCGCCGGGCGAGACCAATCCCTTTATCATGCTGGCATCGGGGTCGGGCAGCTCTACTCGCCGGACCTCGTGGACGGGCCGTTTCCCGAGCACTACGAGCCGGTGGAGAGCCCGGTGCAAAACCCGTTCTCGAAGATCCAGTCGAGTCCCTGCGCGCAGATCTGGCAGTCCACCGAATTTGATCGATACGGCAAACCCGATGTCTTTCCCATCGTCGCGACAACCTACCGGGTTTCCGAGCACTGGCAGACCGGCGCCATGAGCCGCAACATGCCTTGGCTCGTCGGCCTCGTGCCGAACGCGTTCGTCGAGATCGGCACGGCGCTGGCCCAGCGCGAAGGGATCAAGAACGGCGACCGGGTGATTGTGAGCAGCGCGCGGGGCTCCATCGAGGTCTACGCGCTGGTCACCGAACGTTTCCAGCCCTTCTTCATCGAGGGTCGGATGATCGATGAGATCGGCCTGCCCTGGCACTGGGGCTACGCGGGAATCGTGCCGGGCGATATCGCCAATGATCTTACCGCCAGCGTCGGCGACGCCAACTCGCAGATTCCCGAGACCAAAGTGTTTCTCTGCAACATCAAGAGAAAGGACCGCGCATCAGCTTAGCGCACCCGAAGGAATCGGAACGGATGACTCACCACGAAGGACACGAAGATCACGAAGGAAAGAAAAAGTTAATAAATCTCTTCTCCGAACTTCGTGTCCTTCGTGCGCTTCGTGGTGAATTCAGGCCCAGAAAATTTGCTGTAACACGAAAAAGGACCCGTAAATGAGCACATCAACAGTAAAACCGAAAGCGATGATCCAGGACAATACCCGGTGTATCGGCTGCCGGGCCTGCATGGTGGCGTGCAAGTCGTGGAACGACCGGCCGGCGGACCATACAGATTTCTTCGCCGGCGAAGGCTATCAGAACCCGCGCGATCTCGACGCCAACAACTACACGCTGATTACCTTCAACGAGGTCGTTACCGGCGCCCAGCCCGATTGGGTATTTGGGCGCCAGCTCTGCATGCACTGCGAACAGCCCGCCTGCGCGTCGGCGTGCCCGACCACGGCGATGTTCAAAACGGATCTCGGTCCCGTGGTGTTCGACGAATCGCGCTGCATCGGTTGCCGAGCGTGCATGCAGGCATGCCCGTTCATCATTCCGAAATACGATTACGAGAGCTTCGCGCCGAAGATCCACAAATGCACATTCTGCGCGGATCGCCTGGAAGTTGGGCTCGAACCGGCGTGCGCGCAGGTATGTCCGACGGGCGCGATCAGCTTCGGCGACCGCGACGACATGGTTACAGAAGCGAAGCGGCGGATTGCGGCGGCCCCGGGGACTTACATTCCGGAGATCTACGGCCTCGACGAGGTCGGCGGCACCAGCGTCCTGCATCTTTCATCGGTGCCGTTCGAGAAGATCGGCTACATTACCGGCCTGCCGAAGACGCCGATGCCCGACCTCACGCACAGATGGCTGCGCGTCACGGCGCCCGTGTTCGCCGTATTGTACGCGGCTGTTCGGCGCGCTGAACTGGATCGTGCGCCGGCGCATGCGCCGCCAAGGGCACGAAGGAGAGCACACATGAACTGGCGCATCCGGCTTACCTGGTGGGATAAATCGCTGCTGGCGATCATGGCGGTGGCCGCCGTCATTGCCTTCGTGCGATTCGCGACCGGCATCGGCACCATCGCCAATATCAACAACGCCTATCCCGTGGGGCTGGTGGGTCGGCTACGGGATCATGACGATGATCGCCATCGGCGGCGTCGGCTTCACGATCACGGCGTTAGTGGAGATCCTGGGCGTGCATCGCTACCACTCGTTCCTGCGCCCCGCCGTGCTCATGGGGCTTCTCTGCTACGCCAGCGCGATTACCATGCTCATGGTGGAGCTGGGCCGGCCGTGGATGGTCTGGATGGTCCTCGTTTCTGGGCGCCTACCTCCGCGTTGTTCGAAGTTGGCTGGTGCGCGTTTCTGTATCTCACCGTGCTCGCTCTGGAGTTTGCCCAGGTGCCGCTCGAACAGGCTCGGCTGGGGTCGCGCGCTTGCGCATCCTGCGCGCGATTTACATTCCGATCATGCTCCTCGGCGTGACGCTGTCGCACCTCCACCAGTCGTCGCTCGGTACTCTGATGGCGCTCATCCCGCACAAGATAAACCTCTTGTGGTGGTCGGATCTGTTGCCGTTGCTCTTTCTATTTTCTGCCATGATGGCCGGCCCGGCGATGGCGATCCTCGAACACCTCGCCGCCGCGCGTTGGCTCGGCTTCGCTCCGCGCATGGATCTGCTCGCCGGCCTCGCCCGCATCGAGGCCTGGCTCGTGGGGCTCTTCCTTGCCTTTCAAATGGGCGATCTTTTCTATCGCGGCGCCGCCGACGCCATGCTCAGCGGCTACATGGTTCGCCGTGTCCTTCTGGGTCGAGATCGGTTTCGGCCTGCTGCTTCCGTTTGTTCTGCTGCTGATGCCGGAGGTACGCGCAAGCCGGCGCGGGCTCGCCACAGCATGCAGCCTGGTCATTGCAGGCGTATTACTGCACCGGCTGAACGTGGCCGTGATCGGCCTGCGCGTGCGGCATTGGGAAACCTACACACCTTCACTGGGAGAGATCGGGATCACGCTCAGGCATTACTGCGGCGGCTCTGTTTGCGTTCGGCTGGCTGGCGCGCATCCTACCGATCCACGAAGAGTTGCCGTCGCCGCAAGCAAGCCTGCGCCCTGCAGCTCGACCGGCCGGCGTATTGCACGGCGCGGAAGGAGTATCGTGAAATGACGACGGAACGATCGCCGCGGTTTCCCGCATTCCGCATCGTTGTCATGCTGGTGGTGCTCGTCAACCTGATCCTCACCATCGCTATTATCACGCAGGTGCGCGAGCTTCAGCAGCGGGTCGCGAGCTTGCCTCCGGATCTGGCCAGCAAGCGCGATGTCGCCATGCTACGGCCGCTGCGGGTTCGCGAGATCCTCACCCAGAATTGCGTGGAGTGTCACAGCACCCGGCGTCTTGGGGTGACCGTGTCGATGGAGCCGGCGGAGATCCAGCGCACCGTCGAGCGCATGCAAACCCACCCGGGCGCCAATATTTCGCCCGGTGAGTTCGAGCGCATCACCGCTTCCTCCTGGTGGCTCGCTGCGCGCGCTGCCATGGCGAGGAGACGCTCAACTTGATGGTGCTCAAGACCCAACCCGAGCGCATCGCCACCATCCGTCGCATGGCCGCGCTCCCCGGCTCGGGCGTGCGGCCGGATCAGGTGCTCGCCATCGCGCAAGCGTTCGAGAAGCTGGTCGATGGGGAGGGAAATAATTTCGCGATATCCGTTACTGTTGCTCGCCGCTTTCCTGCTTGCGGCCGCGTGCGGCCAGCCGGGTGGTCCCGTTCCGCAGACGCTCCGCGCCGGCGAATGGCACGCGTTCGAGGGCACGTGGACTGCAGCAGGCACGCGCCGGACGCTGCGCCTGGGTCCGGATGACCGCGCGGCCATCTTCGAACTGACAGGGTCGATGCTGCTCACCGGGCGCAGCGGCCGGCGGTCGGGTTCAGGGCGCAGGCGATCGGCTTCTCCGACAGCCGCGCAGGCATGCAGGGCCGCTGCGTCTGGACCGACGAGCGCGGCGACATGGTTTACAGCGAGTTGAGGGGCGAGTTCGTCGGCAGCTGGTAACCATATCGTGGGCACGTTCATTGGCGGGACAGGCCGTTACGCCGGCGTGACCGGCGACTACACTTTCCAGTGGCAGTACGTGGTCGATACCGAAGATGGCGCGGTGAGCGGCCGGGTCGTCGACTTCAAGGGCCGGGCGCGGTTGGGCCAGGCCGCTACCGCGCCGCGCAGGAGGCCGGCGGATGAATGCACCCCTGCCGACTTCCGCAAGCTGGGCAAACAAGCCCTCTCATTCGCCCTGGCCTTCGGCATCTGGTTCGCGCCGATCCCGGCCGGGCTGACCAGTGAGGCCTGGCACCTTTTCGCCGTTTTCGCGGCCGCGATCTTCTCGGTCATCGTGAACGCATTTCCGCTCCTGACGGCCTCGCTGCTCGCCGTGGGCGCAGTCGTGCTGACCGGCACCGTGGACCCGGCCAAGGCCTTCGCCGGTTTCGCGAACTCGAGCGTGCTTCTGGTCGTGGTCGCCTTCCTGGTGGCGAATGCGGTGGTGAAGTCCGGACTCGGACGTCGCATCAGCTCTGCTCGTGGTGAGCGCATTCGGACGGTCCACGCTCGGACTGGGTTACAGCATCTTTCTCACCGATGCCCTGATCGCGCCGGCGTTTCCGAGCAATACGGCGCGCGGCGGCGTGCTCTACCCGATCATTCTTTCCCTCGCCCAGAACGCCGGCTCCAGGCCGGAAGATGCAGACAACGCGCCGCATGGGCGGTTATCTCATGTTCTGCGGCATGGCGAGCCTGAGCGTCTCGTCGGCTCTATGGCTCACTGCCACCTCCGCCAACCCGATCGGCGTATCGCTGGCGGCGCAATCCGGCGTGAAGATCACCTTCGGCACGTGGCTGCTGGCCTCGTCGGTTCCGGCACTGGCCACCATCCTTCTGCTGCCCCTGATCCTTTCCCGGCTGTTTCCACCCGGGGTGACCGACACGCCCGATGCGCCCGCGATCGCGCGCAAGGAGCTGCACAGCATGGGGCCGCTCACGCGCGACGAGTGGATCGTCGCGGTGACTTTTGCGGTCATGGTGACCGGATGGGTGATGGCGGACAGCCTGCGCCTGAGCCTCACTGCGGTGGCCTTCGCCGGCCTGGGCGTGCTCCTCGCGACCAACGTCCTGACGCTCGAGGACATCAACCTGCAGGGCAGCACCCTGGTCACCTTCCTCTGGCTCGCGGTGCTTTTCGCGTTGAGCGGCCAGCTGAATGAGCTCGGTTTCATGGGCTACGTCGGCGGGAAGCTGACCGCGCTGCTCGGGGGCGTAGCCTGGCCGGTCGCCTACGTCGTTTTGCTGGTGCTCTACGTGCTGATGCACTATATGTTCGTGAGCCAGTCGGCGCAGGTCCTCGCGCTCTTCGGTGTGTTCCTCGACGTCGCCGTGCGCACCGGCGTTCCCGCATCCCTGATGGCGTTTGCGCTGCTGTTCGCGAGCAGCTACTTCTCGACCATCACGCCGCAGGGTGGCAGCCAGAACGTCATCTTCGTCGGCAGCAACTACCTGACCCAGGGCGAGCTCTACCGGCTCGGCCTGCTGACCACGGGGTTCTGCCTGCTCGTGTTCCTGGTGCTGGGAACGCCCTGGCTGCTTTTCGTCGCAAGGTGACGCCGTGACGGGACAATCACGCCTTTCGATAAGTGATTCAGATCAGCGATCGCGGTGCGATGTCAGTAACAGAACCCGTGTGCCACGAAGTAGTTCCATGATCTTGCGCTCGGCCCACAGAGAATGAAAACGTAGACCCCGTGGACAGGAGGATACAATGAACAATGAAGTCGATGTCATTGCCGGAATCGGATTGGATCAGAAGACGCGTAAAAGTCACTGGCCGGCGAGGCTGGACTTTGTCCAGAGCGCGAGCGGATTGTTCCTCGGTCTTTTTATGTGGGGACACATGGCTTTCGTGTCGACGATCCTGATCAGCAACGATGCCATGTGGTGGGTGACCAAGATGTTCGAGGGACAGTTCATCTTTGGCAAGAGCTTATCCCGGCATCGTCGCGTGCGGTCGTCGCGCTGGTTTCGGTGATGTTCGTGCTCCACGGCTTGCTCGCCATGCGAAAGTTTCCCGCCAACTATCACGAGTACAAGAATTTCGCCGGCCACCGGAAAATGCTGCGCCACGAGGACACCACGCTCTGGTGGGTTCAGGCGGTGACCGGCTTTGCGCTCTTCTTCCTGGCTTCCGTTCATCTCTACCAGATGCTCGCGCATCCCGGCGACATCGGCCCCTACGAATCGGCGGATCGAGTGTGGAGCGGCAGCTGGTGGCCGCTGTATCTGGTGCTGTTGTTTGCCGTGGAGCTGCACGGCGGCGTCGGTCTCTACCGGCTGGCGGTCAAATGGGGCTGGTTCGAGGGCGAAGATCCCAATCGGACGCGCGCGTTGCTCAAACGATTCAAGTGGGGAATCACGGTATTTTTTCTGACGCTTGGGACTGCTCACGCTGGCGGCTTACATGAAGATCGGCCACGAGCACCGCGACCGCGCCGGCGAGCGCTATGTTCCGTCATCGACCGCGCCGGCAGCAGCACCGGTAGAGGCATGGCTCAAGGTTTCAGGTGTCGGTCGGCATGGATCTGAACCTGAGCACTGGAAACCTGAACCGATGTCAGAAGTGAAGAAGCTAAACTATGAAAATAATTTACACGGACGTTCTGGTGATCGGCGGCGGACTCGCGGGCTTGCGCATCGGCATCGGCGCGAAGCGGCGCGGCCACGATGTGATCATTCTTATCGCTGGTGCCGCCGAAGCGCTCGCATTCAGCCGCGGCGCAGGGCGGCATGCAGGCGAGCCTCGGCAACGTCATCAAGGGCGAGGGCGACAACGAAGACGTGCACTTCGAAGACACGGTGCGCGGCAGCGACTGGGGCGCCGACCAGCAAGTCGTGCGAATGTTCGTCGATACCGCGCCCAAAGCGGTGCGCGAGCTGGCGGCCTGGGGCTTGCCCTGGAGCCGCGTGACCAGGGGCGATCGCGACGTCATCATCAACGGGCAGAAAGTCACCATCACCGAGCGCGACGAAGCCCATGGCCTGATCGCTCAGCGCGCCTTCGGCGGCACCAACAAGTGGCGCACCTGTTATGTCTCCGACGGCACCGGCCACGCCATGCTCTATACCATGAGCGATCAAGCGATTGCCCACCAGATTCCGGTGCATGAGCGCGCCGAGGCGATCGCTTTGATCCACGACGGCGCGCGTTGCTACGGCGCGATAGTGCGAAATCTCGTCACCGGAGAGCTGGCTAGCCTACGTCGCCAAGGCGACTGCGATTGCCGGCGGCGGCGCGGGACGGCTCTACCGCGTGACCACCAATGCGGTGATCTCCGAAGGCATCCCCACCGCCATCGCCCTCGAGACCGGAGTCGCCACCCTCGGCAATATGGAGGCGGTGCAGTTTCATCCGACGCCGGCCTTTCCTGCCGGCATCCTGCTCACCGAGGGCGCCCGCGGCGACGGCGGGCTGCTGAAGGACGTCGACGGCCATCGCTTCATGCCCGACTATGAGCCGGAGAAAAAGGAGCTGGCATCGCGCGACGTGGTCTCGCGCCGCATGGAAGAGCACATCGCCAAAGGCAAAGGCGTGAAGTCGCGATTCGGCGACCACCTATGGTTGGACATCACGCTGCTGGGCGAGCACCACATCAAGCACAACCTGCGCGAGGTTTACGAGATCTGCCACTATTTTCTCGGCGTCGATCCGGTGAAGGAGTGGGTGCCGGTGCGGCCGGCGCAGCACTACACGATGGGCGGCGTGCGCACGAACCACACCGGCGAAAGTCCGACCCTGAAGGGATTGTTTTCGGCCGGCGAAGCGGCCTGCTGGGACATGCACGGCTTTAACCGGTTGGGCGGCAACTCGGTGGCCGAGACGGTGGCGGCCGGCATGATCGTCGGCGAGTTTATCGCCGACTTTTGCGAGCGGTCCGAGAACGGCGCGAATATTCCCACCAGTCTGGTTCAGGAAACGCTTGCGCCGCGAGCAAGCGAAGATCGATGCCTTGATCGACGGCCGTGGCACGGAGAACGCCGCTGCGATCATGGCCGAGATGCAGACGATCATGACCACGAAGGTCGGCATATTTCGCACCGGCCGGGTGTTGGAAGAGGCGGTGCACGAGCTGCAACAGCTTTTGTTGCGCAGCCGCAACATCGGCCTGCGCTACAAGGCGCGCGGCGCCAATCCGGAGCTGGTGACGGCCTATCGGGTGCAGAAGATGCTCAAGATGGCGCTGTGCGTCGCCTACGGCGCGCTCCAGCGAACCGAAAGCCGCGGCGCGCACTTCCGCGAGGACTTCCCGCGCCGCAACGACGCCGAGTGGCTGAACCGCACCCTGGCCACGTGGAAGTCTGAAAACGACACCTTGCCGTCGCTCGCCTACGAACAACTCGATGTGATGAAGATGGAGCTGCCGCCGGGCTGGCGCGGCTACGGCGCCAGGGATCACATCGATCATCCCGACACGGCCAGGCGTCTCGCCGAGATCGAAGCGCTCAAGCAGCAGCGCGATGGCGCCGATCGTTTCGCGCTGCAAGAGCAGCTGATGCCCTACGAACATCTGCTGCCCAAGTGCTTCCGTGGCAGGAATGAACGGATCGACGAAAGATTGTGAGCGCAGCGTGAGCCTCGCCTGCCAGATCTAAGCGCGTTCGATGAGGCGCGATGTTGATGTCGCCTCGAGCGCTCGAATGGCGTTCCCGAGCGCTGAGTTGCAAAGGCAGAGAAAGGAGCATCGCCATGGCTGAGACTCGCATCGAAAAAGATACCATGGGCGAAATTGCGGTCCCTCGGACCGCTACTGGGGAGCCCAGACCCAGCGTTCGCTGAAGTATTTCCAGGCCGGGGCCGGGCGGGACACGATGCCGAGAGAACTCATCAAGGCCTTCGGCATCCTGAAAAAGGCCGCAGCCATGGCCAATGTCGAGCTGAAACTTTTGGATAAGGAAAGAGGGCGATCTGATCATTCAGGTCGCCGACGAGGTCATCTCGGGCAAGCTCGACGACCATTTCCCGCTTGTCATTTGGCAGACCGGCTCAGGCACCCAGACCAACATGAATGTCAACGAGGTCATCAGCAACCGGGCAATCGAAATTTCCGGCGGCGTGATGGGAAGCAAAAACCCATCCACCCTAATGACGACGTCAACAAGGCGCAAAGCTCCAACGACACCTTCCCGACGGCCATGCATATCGCTGCGGTGGAAGTTTTGGCGGCCTGGTCGAAGCGTTGAAGGATTTGAAGAAGACACCTGGAGGACAAGGCCATCGCCTATGCCAAGGTGATCAAGATCGGCCGCACTCACCTGATGGACGCCGTCCCGCTCAGCTTCGGACAGGAGATTTCGGGCTGGGCGCAGATGGTGGACAACGGCCTGCAGCGCATCGCCATGACCCTGCCTCGGTCTTTACGAGCTGGCCCTCGGCGGCACGGCGGTGGGCACCGGACTGAACACACATCCCGAGTTCGCCGCCAGGGCCGCGGCCAAGATCGCGGCGCTCACCAAGCAGCCCTTCGTCAGCGCGCCCTAACAAGTTCGAGGCGCTGGCCGGCCACGACGCCCTGGTGTTCGCCCACGGGGCGCTCAAGACCCTGGCCTGTTCTCTGATGAAGATCGCCAACGACGTGCGTTGGCTCGGCCTCGGGCCCGCGGGCGGGCCTGGGCGAAATCAGCATCCCGGAGAACGAGCCCGGCAGCTCCATCATGCCCGGCAAGGTCAATCCCACGCAGTGCGAGGCGCTCACCATGATCTGCGCCCAGGTCTTGGGCAACGACGTGGCTATCAACATCGGCGGCGCCAGCGGCAACTTCGAGCTTAACGTCTTCAAGCCGCTGATCATCCACAACTTCATTCACTCAGCCAAGCTTTTGACCAAGGGGGTCGAGGGCTTCACTCACCATTGCGTCGTCGGCCTCGAGCCTAACGCCGCCCGCATCGACGAGCTGATGAAGAAGAGCCTGATGCTGGTTACCGCGCTCAATCCGCACATTGGCTACGACAACGCGGCGAAGATCGCCAAGAAGGCCCACGCCGAAGGCACTACCCTCAAGGAAGCCGCCCTGGCACTGGGCCTGGTTAAGGCTGAGGACTTCGACAAGTGGATCAAGCCCGAGGAAATGATCACTCCGGGAATGTGAGCAAGAGGACGAGGGTCGAGTGGGGGGGATCAGGTCAGGTTTCAGTGTTCAGGTTTCAGCCGGTAATTACTGAACCTGACACTCGACACCTGAACCTGATTTCTCGACATCTGAAGGAAATCTGGACATGTTGAGATGGAGGAGAATTCAAAATGAAAAACGAAGCCGCGAACCGCAAGCTAAAGATCAGCATTCTTCGCTTCAACCCGCAGGAGCCGAAGAGTGTTCCGCGCATGGCAGACCTACGAGCTGGATGAAGCCGAGAATATGACGCTTTTCATCGCTCTGATGCGAGATTCGCGAGAAGCAAGAGCCGTCGCTCGAGTTCGACTTCGTCTGCCGCGCCGGCATCTGCGGCAGCTGCGGCATGATGATCAACGGCCGGCCGACGCTCGCCTGCCGCACGTTGACCAGAGACTCTGGACGCCGAGATCTCGCTGGCGCCGCTGCCGGTGTTCGAGCTGATTGCGGACTTGTCGGTGGATACCGGCAAATGGATGCGCGGTATGAGCGAGCGTCTGGAGACCTGGCTCCACATGAAGGAGCCGGAAGTCGATCTGGGCCGGCTGGAAGAACGGATGGAGCCGGAGTTGGCGGAAAAGATCTATGAGCTGGACCGCTGCATCGAGTGCGGCTGCTGCGTCGCTGGTTGCGGCACCGCGCGCATGCGGGAGAATTTTGTCGGCGCGGTGGGGCTCAATAAGATCGCCCGCTTTCGTGTCGACCCGCGCGACCGGCGCAACGATGACGACTACTATCGAATTGATCGGCGATGACGACGGCGTCTTCGGCTGCATGTCGCTGCTCGGCTGCCACGACGTCTGCCCGAAGAACCTGCCGCTGGCGACGCAGATCGCATTTCTCAGACGGAAAATGGTCGTCGGTGGGATGGAAGTGATCGCGCGAGAGTGTGCAATTGCGACGAGTGACGAGAAGTCGGGTGACAAGGTCGAGACTCGTCCGACCATCGGCACTTCGACACGCGAAGCAAGTTAGCCATGGATGACGAAAGGTAGGGCAACATGAAACTCACCTGGAAGCATTTTGCACCGATTGTGGTGGCGATCGTTATCGCTCTTATCCCCGCGCCGGCAGGGCTGCCGCAACATGCGTGGTATTACTTTCGCGATTTTCGCCGGCGTGATTGTCGGTTTGATGTTTGAGCCGTTGCCCGGCGGAGCCATCGGCTTGATCGGCGTGACTTTGGTCGACGCGGCTCGCTCCGAGTACGTGCTATACTCGCCGGAGCAACTTGCGAAGCCGGGTTTTAATCCACTGCACCGCCTCCATTGAGCTGGGCGCTTTCGGGATTTTCGAACAGCCACGGTCTGGCTGATCTTCGGCGCGTTCATGTTTGCGCTCGGTTACGAAAAGACCGGTCTGGGCCAGCGCATCGCGCTGATGCTGGTGAAGGCGATGGGGCGAAAGACGCTTACTCTCGGCTACGCCGTCGCCGCTAGCGGATACGATCCTGGCGCCGTTCACTCCTTCGAGCACCGCGCGCAGCGGCGGGACGATCTATCCGGTGATTAAAAATTTGCCGCCTCTCTATGATTCGAAACCCGACGACCCGTCCATGCGCCGGATCGGCTCCTATATCATGTGGGTTGCGATCGCGGCCGTCTGCGTGACAAGCTCGATGTTTCTCACCGCGCTTGCGCCCAACCTCCTCGCCGTCGAGCTGGTGCAAGAAGACCGCGAAGATCGAGATCGCATGGGTCGACTGGTTCATGGTATTTCGCTCCGGTCGGCATTCTTCTGCTCGCGGTGTTGCCGCTGCTGGCCTACTGGATCTATCCGCCGAAGGTGAAGGAGGGAGCGGAGGTGTCAGGCCTGGGCGGCAAAGGAGCTGGAGAAGATGGGCCGCTAACCCGGCGCGAGATCACTGCTTGCTGTTCTGGTGGTGCTATGCGCTGGTGCTGTGGATCTTTCGCAGGCGATGAAGTCAACGCCACCACCGCTGCGCTGGTCGTCATCTCATCTGATGCTGCTGACTCAATGTTGTGACCTGGGATGACATTACGAAAAACTCCGCCGCCTGGAACACGCTTGGCGTGGTTCGCGACCTTGGTCGCGCTCGCCGACGGACTGACCCGCGTGGGATTTGTGAACTGGTTCGCGCAAACCGTCGCCACGAAGCTGGAAGGCGTCTTTCCGCAAGCAGCGGTCGCGATGTTGCTAGTCATCAATTTCTTCGGCCACTACCTGTTTGCAAGCGTTACGGCCCACGTCACCGCCATGATCCCGGTGCTGCTCGCGGTCGCTTCGACGGTTCCGGGCATCCACATGCATACGCTCGCGCTCGGTTCTGTGCCTTCAACTCGGGATCATGGGCATTATCGACCCCGTACGCAAGTGGTCCGAGCCCGGTTTATTACGGTAGCGGTTATCTGCCGTCCGCCGACTACTGGCGGCTGGGCGCAATTTTCGGCGTGATCTTCTTCGCCGCATTTCTGGCATAATCGGAGTGCCTTGGATGCTGTATGATACGCGTGAGATCCGCGAAGCTCACAGAGAGAGAGAAGATTATGACATCGAATCAATTCCGAATAGAGCACGACTTCCTCGGCGACCGCGAGGTCCCGGCGGACGCCTACTACGGCATCCAGACGCTCCGGGGCAAGGAGAACTTTCACATCACGGGCATGCCGATATCTCGGGAACCCTATTTTGTCAAGGCGTTCGGCTATGTGAAGAAAGCCGCCGCGATGGCGAACCGGGACCTCGGCGTGCTCGACGCCAAGATCGCCGACGCGATCATCCGCGCGTGCGACCGGCTGATCGCGGGCGAGATGCTCGACCAGTTCGTGACGGACTTCATTCAGGGTGGGGCGGGCACCTCGACCAACATGAACGCCAACGAGGTGATCGCCAATCTCGCGCTCGAAATTCTGGGCCACAAGAAGGGCGAGTACCAGTACGTCAATCCCAACGATCATGTGAACTTCGGGCAGTCTACAAACGACGTCTATCCGACGGCTTTCCACCTCGGGCTGATCCTCCGGCTCGAGAGCTACATGGAGGCGCTGCGCCAGCTCCAGGAGGCCTTCTTCGCCAAGGCTCGGGAGTTCGACAAGGTGCTCAAGATGGGCCGCACTCACCTGCAGGACGCGGTGCCGATGTCGCTGGGCGCCGAGTTCCACGGCTGGGGAACGACGATCGGTGAAGAGGTGGAACGTATCGCCGATGTCCGGCAGATCCTGCAATGCATCAACCTGGGCGCCACCGCGATCGGCACGACGGTAACCGCCGCGCCCGGCTACCCCGCCCTCGCGACGAAACACCTCTCCGACATCACCGGCATCAAGTTCAGCCTCGCCGAGGATTTGATCGAAGCGACCTCGGACACCGGCGACTACGTGCTGTTATCAGGCGTGATCAAGCACACCGCGGTCAAGCTCACCAAGATCTGCAACGACCTCCGCATGCTGGCTTCGGGACCGCGCTGCGGGCTCAACGAGATCAACCTGCCGCAGATGCAGCCGGGCTCTTCGATCATGCCGGGCAAGGTGAACCCGGTGATCCCGGAGGTCGTGAACCAGACCAGCTTCCTCGTGATCGGGCTCGACGTTACCGTGACGCTTGCCGCCTCGGCCGGGCAGCTGCAGCTGAACGTCATGGAGCCGGTGATCACTTTCGCGCTCTTCGCCTCGATCGCGACGATGGAGCGCGCGGTCAACGAGCCTGCGGGTGAACTGCGTCGCAGGGCATCACCGCGAACGCCGAGCGCACGCGCGACATGGTGCTCAATTCGCTGGGCATCGTGACCGTGCTCAAGCCCTCGCTCGGTTATAAGCAGTGCGCCGAGATTGCCCGGGAAGGCTACGAGACCGGCAAGAGCCTCCACGACATCGTCGTGAACGGAGAAGAAGCTCCTCAGCCAGCAGAAATGGGACGAGATCTTCTCGTTCGAGAACCTGATCAACCCCAAGTTCGAGCAGTGAGACCTTTGCGGGAGAGCGGGTAGATCGTCCATTTGCTGATCCCGTGGCTACGCGCCGGCGCATGCAAACAAGGAAGGAAACCGCCACGTGCATCGGTTCCGCCAACGCCGCCACTTCGCCTGTGTGTTCGCGGTGATCTCCGTTGCGGTGATGGGAGCGGCGCGCGCCGCGGGGCCGCTCCGAGCCGAGCCGGAATCCCTCGGACGCGCGGCACCCGAGCTGATCGAGCGACTTCGAGCCGATCCTTACAATTATTTCCGATTCGTCAACCGGCCCTGGATCGCGCGGGTCTGCGACGATTTGGGCAGTGATCTGCGCGACCTGCCAGTTGTGCGGTTGCACGGCGACGCGCATGTCGAGCAGTTCGCGCTGCAGCAGGATGCCTGGGGGATCGATGACTTCGACGACTCCGCCCGAGGCCCGGCCGTGGTCGATATCGTGCGGTTCCTGGGCTCGATCGATCTCGTGGCTCGTCGAGCGCTCCTGGGAAAAGGATCGTGACACGCTGTTCGATCGATTCGTCGAAGGCTATAAGCAGGGCCTCATTGATCCCCGTTATCTACCTCCTCCTCCCGACATCGTAGGTCGGCTGCGCGCCCAGGCGCCAGCGACGCGCCCGGCGCTTCTCGCGTGGGGCGAGACCAAGATGAAGCCGCTGGCCGATGTGACAATGAAGGCTGTCGTCGCGGCGATCGAAGCCTTTGCCCGCGTCGTGCTGCGCGAGCGGCCCGACCTCACGCCGGAATACTTTCGTGTGGTGCGCGCTGGCTGGTTTCAGGGCGGCGTTGGCAGCGCCGTGAGTCCGAAAATCATGGTCCGCGTCCAGGGGCCGTCCGACGATCCAGCCGATGATGAGCTCCTCGAGTTAAAAAGATCGGAGATCTCAGCGGCCTGAGCTGCCTCAAGACGCCGACGGTTCAACCAACGCTCCGCATCATCGACGGAAGCAAACAGCTCGGTCGGCTGAAGCACAACATAATGGCGGCGGGACCCGAGCTAATCGTCCCTGAGGTGATGGCCCGCGGGCAGCGGTTGCAGGATTGGTGGATCCGCAGCCTGGATCCGTCCTACCGTGAGGTTCGTTTGACAGAGCTCCAATCCGTCAGAGATCTCGCCGCCATCAGTTACGATTCCGGCGTGCAGCTCGGCGCCGGCCGACTTCAGGACCAGACGGTGCTGCTGAGCGGGTACGATCGGAAACGATTATCTGCCGCGGCGGCCAAGCTCGAGAAACGGTACCGCCGGGAGGCCACAACCCTGGTCGATGATCTGCTCCGCGGATGGCGG
>ERZ1370068.1828-contig-11776_pt1 | contig 58306 bp, 71 predicted proteins | sample MGYA00561227_ERZ1370068 | MGnify/ENA primary metagenome ERZ1370068 (study PRJEB38410, sample SAMEA6850437) | metagenome | study: Metagenomic assessment of the ecological functions of the soil: analysis of the soil microbiota associated with the... | reverse complement strand
TTGTGCTTCGTTCAGTTGCACGTATTGCTCCAGCAGGATGTACTGCGACGCGGAGACGATCGCCTGCATCCCGCTGCCGCATAGAGCGGTTGAGCGTCAACGCGCCCGTGTCGTGCGGCAGGCCGCCGTTCACGCAGGCGAGCCGGGAAATGTACATGTCGCGCGGCTCGGTGTGGATCACGTTGCCGAGCACGCACTGACCGACGTCCTTCGGGTCGACCTTCGCGCGGCTGACCGCCTCCTTGATGACGCGCGCCGCCAAGATCGCTCGGCGCGATGTCCTTCAGGCTGCCGCCGTAGTCGCCGATTGCCGTGCGCACGCCGCTCAGGATGACGACTTCTCTCTGCTCGCTCATGGGGGATCTCCGATCGGAACGCCGATGGAAAGGGACGTCGATTATCGCGCGAGATCGGCGTTTGCCGCAGCAGCTGGTGGACCGCAGGCGACGCCACGCCCCGGGGGCGAAGGCGGGCGACGCAAGCCGATGCACCTGGGAGCTGCGAATGACCGCGCCCCGGATACGACCCGAGGCGGGCCCCGCCGAACCCACGCGCGGCCCAAGCGTGACGAGTGGCTGCGCAACACCGCGCCCACGCACGGCAAGCAAAAGACATCGGGTACCTGTCACTTCAGTACCTCATGTCGCCCCGCGCAGGTCGATCCTAGCAGCATCATCGAATCCTGATCCGCGGCATCGCCGGCAGATTCGCCGCGTGGATGCTCGTCGAAAGCCTTGGCATCGACGGCGCGCCAGCGCGCTCGCCGCCTGCCGTCATCGGCATGGGCGTCGCTGACGGCGCTGTGGGCCGGCGGGTCGTGGACGCTCCTGCGCGCTCTCGGCTGGATCCGATGACGAGCCGTCGAACGGATTCCGTCCATGTCGCTTTCCCTGCGCGTGCGGTCATTTCACCGTCAGGCCGCGCTTGTCGTGCCAGTCCGCGATGCCTTCCTTCGGGTATTCGCGGAAAGTGGGTATGCCCGCGCCCGCGTGGAATCTCCGACCACGGCGCGGCGTAAGTCGAGCATGATCTCCACTTCCTCCGGCCGGCTTCGGCAGCTTCGTGTCGATCGCCGAGGCGAACGGGTATACGAATTCCGGGCCAGCGCGGGTCCCACACCCAGAGCGCGCTGCCGCATTTCGCGCAGAAATGCCGGCGCGCCGGCGACAAGCGTGCCGCGCGCCGGCATTCTTCTCGCGGACGCGCGCGCGAAAAACGCTGACGAACTTCTTGCCGCGCATTCGCAGCGACGCGGCGGTGCCCATGATGTTGATCGCGTATCCGCCGCCGCCCGCCGTCTTCCGGCAGATCGAGCAATAGCAGCGCATGTACGGATACGGCGTGTGCGACGCGACGGTGAATGCGACCGCGCCACAACTGCAGGAACCGGCGAGCTTCATGTGGTCCTCCCGCGCGCAAGATCGCGGGATCATAGCGCGTCCCGCGCGGCTGTGAGCGCCGGCGGCAATGCCTTCGCCGATGCCGCGATGACCGGATCCGCCGCCCGCGCCTTCGACCTCGACGCCTATTTCGAGCGGATTGCGTATACAGGGGACCGCGCGCCCTCGCGAGCGACGCCTCGACGCGCTGCACCTCGCGCACGCGACGCATATCCCGTTCGAGAATCTCGACATCCTGCTGGGCCGTCCGATTCGTCTCGACCTCGACAGCCTGCAGGCGAAGCTCGTCGTCGGCCGGCGCGGCGGCTACTGTTTCGAGCAGAACCGGCTGTTCTGCGGCGCGCTGGAGGCGCTGGGCTTCGCGGTGACGCCGCTCGCCGCGCGCGTCCGGTTCGGAACGTCTTCCGTATTGCCGCGCACGCACATGACGCTGCGCGGTCGACGTCGGCGGCGCGTCGCTTGCTCGCCGACGTCGGATTCGGCATCTATGGACTGCTGCTGCCGCTGCCGCTCGACCAGGCCGCCGAATCACGCCAGTTCGCGTGGACGTATCCGCGTCGTCGAGGAGGCCGGTCAGCATGTGCTTGCAACTGCGCAGCGGCGCCGACTGGACCGATCTCTACGCATTCACGCTGGAGCCCCAGCACGCGGTCGACTACGAGCTCGCCAATTACTACACGTCGACGCATCCCGTCGTCGCGCTTCGTGCAGGCGCTGATCGCGCAGCGCCTCGCGACCGACGTGCGGCGCATGCTGCGCGATCGCGACTACAGCGAGCATCGCGGCGAGATCGTCACGCAGCGCACGCTCGACGACGACGACGAGGTGCTCGACGTGCTCGCCGATGCATTCGAGCTGCGCTTTCCACGCGGCACCCGGTTTCACACGCGCCCCGCGCCCGACTGACCGCAGCCCGAGGGCGCTTTCGCTCGCGCAGGCTTGGGGTGATTCATGCGCCCGCGAACGAATGCCCTCGGGCACCTCGCTCCCGCGCCGTGCCCATCGGCGATAATGCGGGCTCTCGAATTGCCCGCGCCTCCTCTCGCCAATGAGCCCATCGCCCGTTGTCCCATCCCGCGCCGCGTGCGCGGTGCTGCTGACCCTTTCCAATCTCTCTCATCCCGCGCTGCGTGCGCGTGCTGCTGACTCGTCCAATCTTTCATGAAGTATGCCTGGTACGGGCACGAGCATCTGCAGCGAGCCTGGCTGGCGGCGATGGTCTCGTGGGGGATCGCGCTGTTCGAATACCTGCTGCAGGTTCCCGCGAACCGGATCGGTTACACGACCCTGTCGCTCGGGCAGTTGAAGATCCTGCAGGAGGTGATCACCCTGCTGGTGTTCGTGCCGTTCGCGGCGATCTACATGGGCCAGCCGCTCAAGCTGGACTACCTGTGGGCGGGGCTTTGCCTGCTGGGCGCCGTCTACTTCATCTTCCGCGACTGACGTGCGTCGGATGCCGCCGTACCGAATGATCGCTACCGTCGCACTCCGTTTGCGCGCCTGTATCCGGCATTCGCGGCGGGCTACCTGCTGTCGTATCTCTTCCGCTCGGTCAACGCGGTCATTTCGCCCGAGCTGACCCGCGAGCTCGCGCTGATGCCGGCCTCGCTCGGCCTGCTGACGAGCGCGTACTTCCTCGCCTTCGCCGCGGTGCAGATCCCCGCCGGGCATGTTGCTCGACCGCTACGGACCGCGCCGAGTCGAGCCGGTTCTGCTGGCAGTCGCCGCCACGGGCGCGCTGCTGTTCGCGATCGCCGAGGACGTGCCGGGTCTGGTCATCGCGCGCGCGTTGATCGGCGCGGGATGCGCGGCATGCCTGATGGCGCCGTTGAAGTGCGATCGTCAGCCGAGTACCCGGTCGCGCGGCAGCCATCGCTTGCCGGCTGGATGATGGTGGCCGGCGGCGTCGGGGCGCTCATCGCGACGACCCCGCTCGAGGTCGCGCTGCGATACGTACCGTGGAGAACGATTTTCGTCGCGCTCGCCGTCACGACGCTACGCGGTCGCGGCGTGCGATCTGGCTGAGCATCCCGGACACGCCGAAGCACCCGCACGCGGCGGGCCTCGCGAACACAGTGGGCCGGCGTGAAAGGGGTATTCATGCACGCGCGGTTCTGGTGGATCGCGCCGCTCGGTGGCATCGTCATGGGCGGGTTCATGGCGATCCAGGGGCTGTGGGCGGTGCCGTGGCTGATCGAGGTCAACGGCTACGATCGCGCGACTGCGGCGCGCCACCTGCTCGTCGCCGGCGCGACGATGCTCGCCGGCTATCTGCTGATCGGGCTCTTCGCGACGCGCCTCGCGCGCCGCGGCATCTCACGCTCGGCACCTGTTCGCGGGCGGGTTCGCGGGAAGCGTGCTGGCGCTCGCCGCGATAGTCGCCGGATTGCCGGGAACCTACCTGTGGTGGGCGATGTACGGCTTCGGCGCGTCGGTCAACGTGCTCAGCTTCACGGTGCTGAACGATGGCTTCGCGAAGGAGCTCTCCGGGCGCGCGAATACGGCGGTCAACCTCATCATGTTCGCGGCAGCTTCGCGATCCAGTGGGGAATCGGGCTCGTTGCCGATGGCGCGCGCGCGGTCCTCGGGCTCGATACCGCACGACGGCCTCAAGCTCGCCTTTGCGCTATTGCTCGCGATAAGCGTCGCGACGCTTGCGTGGTTCGCCGCGGGCTGGCGCCGCGAGCGGCGCGCGTCCGCTCGCGGCAGGAAGGCTCGAGCGAATGCACCTGCACGTCCTCGGCATCTGCGGCACGTTCATGGGCGGCACTCGCCGCGATCGCGACGGCGGCTGGACATCGCGTCACCGGGTGCGACGCGAACGTCTATCCGCCGATGAGCACGCAGCTTGCGGTCGCTGGGCATCGACGCTCACCGAGGGTTCGATCCGGCGCAGCTCGACGGCGTCGCGAGCGGCGCCGACGCGTTCGTCATCGGCAACGTCGATCTCGCGCGGCAATCCGTTGATGGAGGCGATCCTCGATGCCGGGCTGCCTTACGTGTCGGGGCCGCAATGGCTCGTACGAGCACGTGCTGTCGGGACGATGGGTGCTCGCCGTCGCCGGCACGCACGGCAAGACGACGACCGCGTCGATGCTCGCGTGGATCCTCGAGCACGCCGGGCTTGCAGCCGGGCTTCCTGATCGGCGGCGTGCCGGTCAACTTCGGCGTCTCGGCCCGCGCTGTCCGACAGCGCGTTCTTCGTGATCGAGGCCGACGAATACGACACCGCGTTCTTCGACAAGCGCTCGAAGTTCGTCCACTACCGGCCGCGCACCGCGATCCTCAACAACCTCGAATACGACCACGCCGACATCTTCCCCGACCTCGCGGCGATCGAGACGCAGTTCCACCACCTCGTTCGCACGGTGCCGCCGTCGGGCCGGCTCATCGTGAACGGCGAGGAAGCGAGCCTCGCGCGCGTGCTCGCGCGCGGCTGCTGGTCGGAGGTCGAGCGCTTTGCGGGCGCCGAATTCGTCGCGCGTGACGACGCGCCGTCACCCGAGTTGGCGAATCGCGAACGACGGCAGCATCACGCTGCACGGCGCGCTGCAGGGAACGCTGCGCTGGCCGCCCGATCACCCGCAGCTCGGCCGGCACAATCGATTGAACGCACTCGCGGCGCTCGCCGCGGCGCGCCATGCGGGCGTGGCGATCGAAGCCGGTACCGCCGCGCTCGCCGCGTTCCGCGGCATCAAGCGCCGTCTCGAAGTGGTGCGGCACCGCAAGCGGCGTCACGGTTTACGACGATTTCGCGCATCACCCGACGGCGATCGCGACGACGATCGACGGGCTGCGGCGCGAAGTGGGGCGCGCGCGGATCATCGCGGTGCTGGAGCCGCGAACCAACACGATGAAGGTGGGTGCGATGAAGGACGCGCTGCCGGGAAGCCTCATCGAGGCGGACAGGACGTTTTGCTACGCGGCGAATCTCGGGCTGGGACGTCGCGCAGCGCGCTCGCGCCGCTCGGCGCGAAGGCCGTGGTCCACGACGATCTCGATGCGCTCGTCGCCGCCGTCGCCGCCGAGGCGCGCGCCGGCGACCATGTTCTCGTGATGAGCAACGGCGGTTTCGGCGGCATCCACGGCAAGCTGCTGACGACGGCTCGCGGCGACGTAGGCTCCGGATGAATGCGACGACGATCGTCTACTCTGCACGGTTTCAACTCGTCGCCGCAATCGGTGAAGGGCCGCGCGATCGCGCGCGTCGCGGCGGCGCTGCCCGATCCGCCGCGATTTCATCTGCCCGCCGCTCGCACACCGACCCGCGCAGGCCATGCGGGAGGTCTGCGCGTGGATCGATTCGGCACGTGTCGATCGAGCGGAACCTCGCGCTCGTCGGCAGCTCGCTCGGCGGCTATCTACGCGACGTGGCTCGCCGAGCGTTACGGCGCGCGGGCGGTCGTCATCAATCCGGCGATCCGGCCCGCCGAGGATCTCCGCCGTTTACTCGGGCGCCAGCGCAACCCGCATACGGGCGTCGAGTACGACGTCACGCCGGCGCACTTCGCCGAGCTCGCCGCGCTCGAAGTCGCGCGGATCACGCGTCCCGAGCGCTACTTCCTGCTCGTGCGCACCGGCGACGAGCTCCTCGATTGGCGCGTCGCTTCGGCGTTCTACGCGGGCGCGTTCCAGTACGTCGCGGGCGGCGGCGACCACGGCTGGGAGGATTTCGGCGACGAGGTCGCGTCGGTGCTGCGCTTCTGCGGATGCGCTTGCCGTCGGGCCGATCAAAACCTGGCGCTTGCACGATGACGCCGAGATGCCGATCGCCGCAGGCTCATGCGCCACGCGCTCGTCCATTCTCGACAGCGGGCCACCATCGCCGTCATCGCAGTGGTCGTTGCTCGCTGGCGCGAAGCGCCCGCGTCTGCGTCGTACCCACTGCGCGGTCGCTACGCGTACCGGTCTCACCCGCGTCGTCCGGCGCGCCGGTCGCGCAAGGCAAGGGACGATCTCTGGGAGATCACTACCGAAGATGGAAATGCCCGGCATGCCGATGGCGATGCCGGCGCAGACCGCAGCGTCTGTGCATCGCGAAAGAGCGGAAGGACGACGACTACATCCCGAAGCGGAGGGCTGCCGCGTGCGAGGACAGCAAGCGCAGTCGGCAACAAGGTCACGCTACAAGATGGTCTGCACCGGAAAGGACGCGATGACGGTCGCCGGTGAGACGACGTTCGGTACGAACAGCTACGACGGCAAGATGGCGATGAGCGGAAAGATGGACGGTCAGCAGGTCGAGATGGACCCAGACCTATTCGGGGAAACGCGTCGGCGACTGCACGGCACCGGCCAAGTGAGAGGCGTGTCGGCGCACGGCGGCGTGTCCACCTGCGCGTGCGTGTGAACCGCAGGGCGGGCCGGCCGCTCGCTGGACCCCGTGTCAGCTCCGGGATGGTGCGGCGCAGCACGCCTTTTCAGAGCCAGTCGGGTAAAATTTCGTCGTGCGCCAGAGGAGTGTCCACGGCGCGCAAGACGGTCGAAAGCTTGCCAGCACTCTTGGCTTGGGCCACGAGCTCCGCCGTCTTGCGCTGGCACGTCTCCTGCTCTCCCAAGGCAGACAGGACCGACTCTCACGAGGAGCATCGGCATGGATACCCGTTTCGCCGCCGGCGCCGAGCCGGCCGTCAGCGCATCCGCCGTCTCCACCGCGATCGCCCGCGAGCGCCGCTATGCCGCGCGCAACTACGATCCGCTGCCCGTCGTGCTCGCGCACGGCGACGGCTGCTGGCTGTGGGACGAGCACGGTCGCCGCTATCTCGACATGATGAGCGCGTATTCGGCGGTCAGCCACGGCCACGCGCATCCGCGCATCGTGCGGGCGCTGGTCGAGCAGGCGCAGCGGCTCGCCGTGACCTCGCGCGTCTTCCACAACGAGCTCCTGCCCGCATTCCTGCAGCGGCTCGCCGAGGTCACGGGACTCGACCGCGCGCTTCCTGCGAACGGCGGCGCGGAAGCCGTCGAGACCGCGCTCAAGGCCGCGCGCAAGTGGGGCCACAAGATCAAGGGCATTCCCGCCGACCGCGCCGGAGATCATCGTCTGCGCCGGCAATTTCCACGGCCGCTCGATCACGATCGTCGGCTTTTCGTCCGAGCCGCAGTATCGCGACGGCTTCGGGCCGTTCGCGCCGGGATTCCGCCAGGTTCCGTACGGCGACGCCGACGCGCTGGCGCGCGCGATCGGCCCCAACACCGCCGCGTTTCTCGTCGAGCCGATCCAGGGCGAAGGCGGGATCGTCGTTCCGCCGGCCGGCTATCTCGCGCAGTGCGCGCGCATCTGCCGCGAGCAGCAACGTGCTGCTCGATCTGCGACGAGATCCAGACCGGCATGGGCCGCACCGGCAAATTCCTCGCGTGCGAGCACGAGAACGTGCAAGCCCGACGGCGTCATTCTCGGCAAGGCGCTGGGCGGCGGACTGCTTGCCCGTGTCGGCGCTGGTCGGCACCGACGACCTGATGCAGGTGTTCACGCCGGGCGACCACGGCAGCACGTTCGGCGGCAATCCGCTCGCGGCCGCCGTGGGCCTCGCGGCGCTCGACGTGCTGTTCGACGAAGGGTCTGATCGCGCGCTCGGCGGAGCAGGGCGCGTCATCTGCTCGACGCGGCTCTCGCACGGTGCAAGAGCCCGCTGATCCGCGAAGTTCGCGGCAAGGGACTCTTCATCGGCGTCGAGGTCGACCGCGACCGCATCACGCGCGCGCGATGTCGTCGACCGGCTGCTGGCGCGCGGCATCCTGTCGAAGGACACGCACGGCACCGTCGTGCGGTTCGCGCCGCCGCTCACGATCGACCGCGAGACGCTCGACTGGGCGGTGCGAAGAAGTGCGCGCCGTGTTCGTGGAGTTGGGCGGCGGGTTGAGCGCGCGGCGTAGACGGCCGTGATGCGACTCCGCGCGTCGCGCTCGCCGATGCGCCACCATGCGTGCGGCGCTATACTGCGCGCATGGCGAAGCCCACGCTCGCCGGCAAGCTCGTGGTGGCGATCTCGTCGCGGGCGCTGTTCGACCTCACCGAGAGCCACCGGATCTACACGGTGGACGGCGTCGACGCCTATCACCGCTACCAGGTCCAGCACGAGGACGAGATGCTGCGCGCCGGGCCCGGCGTTCGTGCTGGTGAAGAAGCTGCTGCGGCTCAACCGGCCGGACAAGCAATACGTCGAGGTGATCCTGCTGTCGCGCAACTCGGCCGACACCGGGCTGCGCGTGTTCAACTCGATCAAGCATTACGGCCTCGACATCACGCGCGCCGCGTTCACCAAGGGCGAGCCGACGTCGCGCTACGTTCCGGCATTCGGCGCCCATCTCTTCCTGTCGGCCGATCAGGGCGACGTGCGCCGCGCGCTCGACGAGGGCCACGCGGCGGCGACGATCTTCCCGAGCGCGGTGGGCACGAACGAGACCGACGAGCTGCGGATCGCGTTCGACGGCGACGCCGTGCTCTTTTCCGACGAGGCCGAGCGCGTCTATCAGGCAGGACGGGCTCGCCGCGTTCTCGCAGAGCGAAGCCGACGCGGCGCACGAGCCGCTGTCCGGCGGGCCGTTCAAGGAATTCCTCGCCGGGCTGCACCGGATCCAGGCCGACTTCCCGGAGGACGAGAGCCCGATCCGCACCGGCGCTCGTCACCGCGCGCAGCGCGCCGGCGCACGAGCGCGTGATCCGGACGCTGCGCGCGTGGAACATCCGGATCGACGAGGCGCTGTTCCTCGGCGGCCTCGACAAGGGCGAATTCCTGCGCGCGTTTCGCGCCGACATCTTCTTCGACGACCAGCGCACGCACGTCGAGTCCGCGGCGGAAGCACGTCGCCGCCGGCCACGTGCCGCACGGCGTCGCCAACGAAGAGAAGCTGCCGACCCGGTGAGCGCCCCGGCAATCCGTTCACGCTCGCCGACTGGCGCCACACGGTCGCGGAGCACTATGCGGCGGTGCGCGCGCTGTGCCGGCAGCGACGCGCCGCCGCGGCGGACGCAATTTCGCGCGGCGCGCGAGCGCTCTGATGCGCGAGCATCCGGACAGCCCGATCACGCCCGAGCGCCGCGCCTGGCGACGGGCCTCGCTGGTATCCGCTACGACCCGGCGTGGCGCGTGCGCGGCGCGATCGACAGCGCCGGCGCCGCGCGAGACGTTCGAGATCTCGCTCGCGTCCGACGGCGATGCTGCGCTGCACGCGCGTCGGCCTACGCGCGATTCTGCGATCGCCGGGCACACGCGTCGGCGCTCGCGATGTACTGGTTCGAGGGCTATGGCGGCGGCCTGTGGCTGCCGTTCTCGGACGCCTCCGAGCGGCAGCCGAAACCTACGGCGGCGGCCGCTATCTCTACGACACGATCAAGGGCGCCGACCTCGGCATTGCCGGGCGCCGACGATCGTGCTCGACTTCAACTTCGCCTACAACCCGTCGTGCGCGTACGACGACCGCTGGTCGTGTCCGCTGTCGCCGCCGGAGAATCGGCTGCCGTTCGCGGTCGACGGCCGGCGAGCGGATTCCTCAGCCCTGAGGCGACGCACGGGCGGGTCACGAAGCGACCGCGTCCGCTCTGGCTCGCAACGCGACGCCAGTGCTCCGGTGCCGTGCCTCAGTCGACGATCCGCCCGAAGAACGGATACTGCGGATCGTTGTAGCCCGGCGTCGACGGGTGCCCGGGCGCGCACCAGCGAGTCGACGAGCGCCTCGTCCTCGGCGCTCCACGTCGTGCCGATCGCGCCGACGTAGTCGCTGCCACTGCTCGAGCGTGCGCGGACCCGCGATCACCGAGGTCACGATCCGGTTCGCCCACAGCCACGCGAGCGCGAACTGCATCGGCGTGCGGCCGGTCTTCGTCGGCGTGCGCCTTCGAGCTTCTGCGCGATCGCGAACGACTCCTCGCGGAACTCCGTTTCCATCATCCGCCGGTCGCTTGCGCGCGGCGCGCGAGCCTTCGGGCATCGGCGCCCGGCGCGTATTTGCCGGTCAGCACGCCGCGCGCGATCGGCGAATAGGGCGCGACGCCGATACCGTAGTGATCGCAGGCGGGCAGGATCTCGACTTCCGGCATGCGGTTGAGCAGGTTGTAGTACGGCTGGCAGACGACCGGCAGCGGCACGCCCTGCGCCTCGCATTCGCTGACGACTTCGGCGATGCGCCAGCCGCGGTAGTTCGACACGCCGAAGTAGCGGATCTTGCCGGCGCGGATCAGATCGCCGATCGCGCCGACCGTCTCGGCGATCGGCGTGTCGCGATCGTCCTTGTGCAGGTAGTAGATGTCGATGTAGTCGGTGGCGAGGCGCGTCGAGGCTGTCGTCGCAGGCCTGCGAGGATCCAGCGCCGCGACAGCCCGCCGTCGTGCGGCTGTCGCGGTCATCGACGTTGCCGACCTTCGTCGCGAGGATCCAGCGCCGCCGGTGCGCGTTGATCGCCGCGCCGACGATCGTCTCGGAGGCGCCCTTCGCGTAGACGTCGGCGGTATCGATGAAGTTGACGCCCGCGTCGAACGCGCGCGTCGACGATCTCGCTGCGCCGTCGCGGCATCGGTGCGGTCGCCGAACATCATCGTGCCGAGGCAAAGCGGCGAGACCATCGAGCCCGCTCGTCGCCCAACCGCCGGTATTCGATCGTCATTTCGCTTGCGCTCCCGTGGCATCTGCGGCCGACTATGCAGCATCGCGGTGTCGCGCGCAATCCGTCGACGGGCGACGGCCGCGCTATAATTCGCCGCTGTGGCGGCCCGCGCCCCGGGCCGTGCCTCCGCTCCACTTTCCCCGAATGCACGTCTTTTTCGAGGACGACGGCCAGCTGAAGGCCGGGACGGTCCTCGCCGACAACGACGCGTCGCTGCAGGTCGAGGCCGTGTCCGGGCAAGCGCCTGAAGATCAAGGCCGGCAGCGGTGCTGTTGCGCTTCGCCGAGCCCGCGCCGGCGAAGCTGATCGCCGAACGCGCAACGCTCGCCGCGGAGCTCGATCCCAACTTCCTGTGGGAAGTCTGCCGGCGACGAGGAATTCGGCTTCGCCGAGCTCGCGCGCGAATACTACGGCCGCGCGCCGACGCCCGGTCGAAGCCGCGGCGGTCGCGATGGCGCTCGCCGCCGCGCCGATGTATTTCTACAAGCGCGGCAAGGGTCGGTACCGCAAGCGCGCCGCCCGAAGCGCTCAAGGCCGCGCTCGCCTCGGTCGAGCGCAAGAAGCGCGAAGGCGAGCAGATCGCGGCGTGGGTGACGAGCTCTCGCGCGAGCCGGCTGCCCGACGCGTTGCGCGCGAAGCTGCCGATGCTGCTCTACAAGCCGGACAAGAACGCGCTCGAATGGAAGGCGCTCGCCGCGGCATGCGAGGCGGCGCAGACGAATCCGGCTGGCGCTGCTCGCGGCATGCGGCGCCATTCCGTCGACGCACGACTACCACTTCAACGCGTTCCTCGCGCAGGCGTTTCCGCAAGGGCGCCGCGTTCGCCGCGTACGGCGCGCTGCCGCCGGTCGCCCGAGCTGCCGCGTCGCGCGACGGTGCGCGCGTTTTCGATCGACGACGCGACGACGACCGAGATCGACGACGCGTTCTCGGTGCGCGAGCTTCCCGAACGGCAACTACGAGATCGGCATCCACATCGCCGCGCCCGGCGCTCGGCATCCCGCGCGGCTCGCCGCTCGACGCGCATCGCGCGCGCGCGCTTGTCGACGGTCTACATGCCCGGGCCGCAAGCTCACGATGCTGCCCGAGGCGGTCGGTCGCCGCGTTCACGCTGGCGCGAGGGGCACTGCCCGGCCGCGCGTTGTCGCTGCTATGCGGAAGTCGACGCCGGAAGGCGCGCTCGTCAGGCACGAGACGCGCGTCGATCGCGTGCCGGTCGCCGCCAACCTGCGGCTCGACGCGGTCGGCGATGCGTTTGCCAACGAGCTGCCGTCGCCCGGCGATCCGCCGTGGACGCCGGAGCTGCGCGCGCTGTGGAAGCTCGCGCAGCACCTGTCGGCGATGCGCGGGCAAGGCCGACTTCGCCCGCATCGATTACAGCTTCGACGTCGATTGGGATCGCGCGTCGAGGACGGCGAGCGGGCGCGTGCGCATCGTCCCGCGTCGCGCGCGCAGCCCGCTCGACAAGCTCGATCTCCGAGCTGATGATCCTCGTCAACAGCAGCTGGGGCAGGCTGCTCGCCGACGACGGCGCGTCGCGGGCCTCTACCGCACGCAGGTCGAACGGGCAAGGTCAAGATGAGCACGCGCCCCGGCGAGCATCAGGGCTCGGGCCTCGCGCACTACCTGTGGGCGAGCTCGCCGCTGCGCCGCTACAGCGATCTCGTCAATCAGCGCCAGTTGCTCGCGACGATCGACGGCGCGAAGCCGCCGTACGCCGACAACGATGCCGAGCTCTTCGCCGCGCTGACCGATTTCGAGGCGACGTACTGCGACCTACGCGCGAATTCCAGGACCGGATGGAGCACTACTGGTGCCTGCGCTGGCTGCTGCAGGAAGCGCGTGACCGAGACGACCGGCGACCGTCATCCGCGACACGCTTGTCCGGTTCGATCGGCTGCCGCTCGTCGTGCGGCTTGCCGAGATCTGCCGCTCGCCCACGGACACGCGCGTCCGGATCGCGATCGGCCGCATCGATCTCGTCGCCGCCACGTTCGAGTGCCGATACGCGGGAAGGAAGCGCTCCCGCTCATCGCTGCTGCGGGAGCGAGCCTCGAGGCGGCGGCGAGGGCTCGCGGTCGTGGCCCGCGTCGGGATGGCCGCACAGCGCACTCGTGCCGGCGGGCGTCCGGGCGAGCGAAAGCCCTGCGGCTGCGACTAGACTGTAATTCTTTCCGCGCTTCCACCATTTGCCGAGCCGATCCGCCTCGCGCACGCGCGACCGGATCCCCCAAGAGGCGCGGCGACGCCGGCGCTCCCGGCGTCGACGGCAGCACGCTCAAGACGATGCTGCCAGGCCGGCCGGCGTCGGCGGACCGGCACCGCAGCCGAAAGCGCGCAGTGCCGACGGCCGGCGTCGAACGCACGTCGCCGCGCAACCAAGGCGGCGACGCCTCCGGTGCCCGTCCGGGCATGCGGCTTGGGCCGCTGACGGAGCTCCGCGCGATGCCGCTCGGCATCCTGCTGCGCAGCAGCCGGCTTCATCGTCTACGCGCTCGGCGCGTCGATCGTGCTGCACGCGGTGCTGCTCGCGATCCAGTTCCGTCGCGTTCGATCTGAGCCACGTCTGCAGGACACGCGCGCCGCCGCTCGAAGGTGGCGCTCGTCAACGCGAAGTCGAAGGACAAGCCGACGGTGGCCGACGTCCTCGCGCAAGCCAACCTGGACGGCGGCGGCAATACCGAGCTCCCGCGACGGCCAAGCACACCGTTGCCCGTGCGTGCCGAAGGCGATCGCGACCGGCGAGATCGCGGTCGCCTCGCAGAGGACTCGACGTGCTGGAGCAGGAAGCGCGGAGCTGATGACGCGGATCAAAGGCGCCCCGACACTGCACCGGCGATGCCGAAGCCGGTCGAAGCGCCTCCCGAGCCGGTCGTCGCTGCCGTCGGCGAACGAGCTGATGCAGCGCACGCTCGGAGTCGATGCGGATCGAGGCGCGCATCGCCAAGGACATCGAGACCTATCAGCAGCGGCCGAAGCGCGCGCTTCGTCGGCGCGCGCGCCGAAGAGTATCGGCTCGCCCGCTACGTCGAGGACTGGCGCGCGAAGATCGAGCGCGTCGGCAACCTCAACTATCCCGAGGCGGCGCGCGCGCTCCAGCTCTACGGCAGACCTGCTGCTCACGGTGTCGATCCGCAGCGACGGCAGCGTCGAGAACGTCGAGATCAACCGCTCCTCGGGCCAGCCGATGCTCGATGCCGCGGCGGTGAAGATCGTCGCAGATGTCGGCGCCGTTCGCCGCGTTCCCGCCGGACATCAAGCGCGACACCGACGTCCTGCACATCACCCGCACGTGGATGTTCACGAAGGGCGACGAGCTGACGAGCGAATGAGTGGAGTGAGCGAGCGCGCGAAGCGCAGGCCCGAAGGCGCGTCCGCGAGCGATCGACCGCGGCCGACAACTCGGCATCACGCACCGCGAAACTCGTCCGGAGGCCGTGGCGGGCGAGGCGCGCGGTGAGCGCGCAGGCTCCCGTGTCGGCCGCGCGATTCTGATCGTCGCTCGCGCGCGATCGCGCCGTCGCGTTCCCTGGGTTTGCCTGGATCGCCGCGCACATCGGCTGGTATCGCTATCACCCGTCCGGGCGAGACCGCGTTCATGGCGCAGCGGATGGACGAGCTGCGCGCGAAGAACAGCAAGGCGACGTTGCAATACCGGTGGGTGCCCCTACGCGCGGATCTCGGCGCACCTGAAGCGGGCGATGATCGCCGCCGAGGACGCCAGATTCGCCGAGCACGGCGGCTTCGACTGGGACGGCATCCAGAACGCGCTCGAGAAGAACCGGAAGACGGGCCGCGTCGTCGGCGGGCGGCTCCACGATCACGCAGCAGCTCGCGAAGAATCTGTTCCTCTCGCCCGCGCGAAGCTATTGGCGCAAGGGCGAGGAGGCGGTGGTCACCGTGCTGCTCGAAGCGATGCTGCCGAAGCAGCGGATCCTGCGAGCTCTACCTCAACGTGATCGAATGGGGTAACGGCGTGTTCGGCGCGGAAGCGGCGGCGCAGCGCTACTTCGGCGTCATCGGCGGCGCAGCTCACCGCCGGGCAGGCGGCGCGTCTCGCCGCGATGGCGCCGAGTCCGCGCCTGTTCGAGCGCCGGCCGGATTCGGCGCTACCTCGACGGCCGCGTCGCGACGATCCTCGCGCGGATGCCGGCGGCCACGATTCCCTGAGGCTTCGTCGCCACGCAGGGGCGTGGCCCAGCGGTTAGAATGCGGCGGCTCATTCACGCGCACGACGCACGTCGACCACCGAACGCGTCGCGACGCCGATCGCGCCGACGCGCCGAGCGAGCGTGCAGGACGCGCTCGCCCGCGTGACGGGCCTGCTGCGCCAGCACCGGCTCGTCGAAGGGCTCGTCCGCGAGCAGCGTCGAGCGACGCGCCGGCGGAGCGCGAGGCCGCGGCGGAGCTCGCCGAGAGCGCCGTCTACAAGAAGAACAAGGCGCGCGCTCGCAGCGCGAGCTCGACCGGCTGCACCCGGCCGACATCGCCTACATCCTCGAAGCGCTGCCGCTCGACGAGCGGCTGTACATCTGGGACCTGCGTGCGCGCCGTCGCGCGACGGCGACATCCTGCTCGAGGTCTCCGACGCCGGTTCGCGAGTCGCTCATCTCGTCGATGGACACCGAGGAGCTCGTCGCCGCGACCGAGACGCTCGAAGCCGACGAGATCGCCGAGCTCGCGCCCGACCTGCCGCAGGAGGTGATGGACGACGTGTTCCAGAGCCTGCCGGTCGAGGAGCGCGAGCAGCTGCGCGCGGCGATGTCCTTCGAGGACGACATGGTCGGCGCGCTGATGGACTTCGAGGACATCACGGTGCGTCCCGACGTCACGCTCGAAGTCGTGCTGCGCTACCTGCGCCGCTTCGACGAGCTGCCGTCGCAGACCGACCAGGTGTTCGTCGTCGACCGCGACGAGCGGCTGCTCGGCGTGCTGCCGATCAACACAGCTGATCGTCACCGACCCCGAGACGACTGGTCGAAGTCGATCATGCAGCCGCCGGTGGTCAAGCTGCAGCAGCACGAGAAGGCGCGACGTCGCCGCGTCGCGCGTTCGAGCGCTACGACCTCGTGTCGGCGCCGGTGGTCGACACCAACGACCAGCTCGTCGGGCGCGTCACCGTCGACGAGGTGCTCGACTTCGTGCGGCAGAGCGGCGAGGAGGACCTGCTGGCGCAGGCCGGCCTGCGCGAGGAGGAGGACGTCTTCGCGTCGGTCTGGGCGTCGTTCCAGAACCGCTGGGCGTGGCTCGCGATCAACCTCGTCACCGCGTTCATCGCGTCGCGCGTGATCGGCGTGTTCGAGGGCTCGATCGAAAGCTGGTCGCGCTCGCCGCGCTGATGCCGATCGTCGCCGGCATCGGCGGCAATTCGGGCAACCAGACGATCACGATGATCGTGCGCGCCGTCGGCGCTGGGCCAGGTGACGTCGCCAGCACGCGCGCCAGCTGATCCGCAAGGAGATCACGGTGAGCCTCGATCAACGGCGTCATCTGGGGCGGCGTGATGGGGCTGGTCGCGATGGTGCTCGTACAAGGACGTCGCGCTCGGCCTCGTCATGGTGCTCGCGATGACGCTCAACCTCATGCTCGCCGCGCTGATGGGCGTGCTGATCCCGATGACGATGCTGAAGCTCGGCCGCGATCCGGCCGTCGGCTCGTCGGTGCTGATCACCGCCGTCACCGACTCGGGCGGATTCTTCATCTTCCTCGGGCTCGCGACGCTCTTCCTGGTGTGACGCGCGCGTCGCTGGCATAGCCGCCGGGACCGCGGAATATTGGCGCCGGCGCACCCGCCTGTTGACACGCGTGGACCACGCTGCGACGCCGAGGAGCGTGACAGCGCGTCGCGTGGCGCGAGAGTTGCCGTCGCGACATCCCTCCCGCCATTCGTCGATCCGCGTCGCGCTTTCCGATGATGCCACGCCGCCTCCTCCGGTTCCGATGCCGCCGGGCCTGCCGCAACCGGACCTCGTTGCCGCGATTCCGCGCCTGCGCCGCTACGCGCGGGTGCTGACCGGGCGATGCCGTCGCGCGCCGACGACCTCGTGCAGGACACGCTGGCGCGCGGCGTGGGAGAAGCGGCGACTGTGGCGCGACGGGAGCGACCTTGCGCGCATGGCTGTTCACGATCATGCACAACGTCCACGTCAACCAGCTTGGCGCTCGTCGCGGCGCGACGCGCGCGAACGTGTCGATCGACGCGGATACCGACGAATCCCGCCTGGCAGCTGCCGGTGCGCGCGAACCAGCTCGATCGCGTCGAGCTGCTGGAGGTCATGCAGCAGATGGGTCGGCTTTCCGCCGACCAGCGCGAGGTGCTGCTGCTCGCGGCCGTCGAGGAGCTGCGCTACGAGGAAATCGCCGGCGTGCTGTCGATTCCCGATCGGCACCGTGATGTCGCGGTTGTCGCGCGCCCGCGACAAGCTGCGCCAGACTGGTCGCCGAGCCCGCGTCGTCGCTGCGCGTGATCAAGTGAACCGCGAGCGCGCGATGAGTCCGGCCAGCCCGTCCGATGTCCGACGCCGATGTCCACGCGTTCGTCGACGGCCAGCTCGCGCCCGATCGCGCGGCCGCGCGTCGAGGCGGCGCTCGCCAACGATCCGCGAGCTCGCCGCGCGCGTCGCCGACATCCGCGCGCAGAACGCCGCGCTGCGCGATGCGCTCGACCCGGTGCTCGCCGAGCCGATTCCCGACGCAGCTGCTCGCCGCCGGCCGTGCGCCCGCCGGGCGCGACGCGCGCCACGCGGCGCCGGTCGCTGGGCCTCGCGTTCGCGCTGGCGGCCACGCTCTCGTCGCTCGGCGTCGGCGTCGGCTGGTTCGGCGCGCGACGCGCTGATCGAGCGCGCCGGGCACGCCGACGACGTTCGCGCGGCAGGCGGCGTTCGCGCACGCGCTGTACGCGAACGACGTCAACCGGCCGGTCGAGATCTGGGCGACCGAGGAAAAAGCGGCTCGTCAACTGGCTCACCAAGCGGCTCGGGATTCAGCGTGCACGCGCCGGATCTCAACGGCGTCGGGTACGCGCTCGTCGGCGGCGCGGCTCGTCGCCGGCAACGAGAAGCCGACGGCGCTCTTCATGTACGAGAACGCCGACAAGGAGCGCCTGTCGCTGCAGGTGCGCAAGCAGCGCGCCCGGCACCGGCCGAGACCGGCGTTCCGCTACGCCGTACGAAAACGGCGTCGGCGTGTTCTACTGGATCGACGATGACGTGCGGCTACGCGATCTCGGGCAAGCTCGATCGCGCGCAGCTGCTCGAAGATCGCGCACGTCGTCTACGGCCAGCTCGCCGCCGGCCGAGCACCGCGACGCCGCGCAAGTAGCGCGAGGCCGCTGCGATGCAGACTGCGTTCCCGCGACATGCGCCGGCGACTTCCGCCGAGCGACATCGACACGCCGGCGCTCATCGTCGATCTCGACGCCGTTCGAGCGCAACCTCGAGCTGATGGCGAATGCGGTGCGCGGCGCCGGCGTCGCGTTGCGCCCGCGCGAAGGCGCACAAGTGCCCGAGACATCGCGTTGGCGCAGATCGAGCGCGGCGCGGTCGGCATCTGCTGCCAGAAGGTCGGCGAGGCCGAAGCGTTCGTCGCCGCCGGCATCCGCGACGTGCTCGTCACCAACGAGATCGTCGGCGCGGCGAAGCTCGCGCGGCTCGCCGCGCATGGCGCGGAAGGCGACCGATCGGCGTGCTCGCCGACGATGCGCGACCGTGGTCCGCGACATCGGTGCCGCGGCGCGTGGCCGGCGGGCGTATCGCTCGACGTGCTGGTCGAGGTCGACGTCGGCGCGCATCGCTGCGGTGTCGCGCCGGGTGCGCCGGCGGCGGCGCTCGCGCGAGGCGATCGCGCGCACGCCGGGCGCTGCGTTTCGCGGGATTCATGCCTATCACGGCGCCGCGCAGCATCTGCGCGACGCCCGACGCGCGGCGCGCGCGCGATCGCGAGCGCCGCGGCGCTCGCGCGCGAGACCAAGGCGGCGATCGAGGCGGCCGGCATCGCGTGCCCGACGGTGACGGGCGCGGGCACCGGCACGCTGGCAGCACGAGCGCGACAGCGGCGTCTACACGGAGCTGCAGCCCGGGCTCGTACGTCTTCATGGACGCCGACTACCAGCGCAACGCGCTCGCGCCGGACCAGCATCATTTCGAGCAGAGCCTGTTCGTGCTCGCGACGGTGATGAGCGCGCCGGCGCGCGAGCGCGCGGTCGTCGACGCGGGGTTGAAGGCGTTCGCGTTCGATTCGGGCCTGCCGCGTGGTCTACGGCGCGCGCGGGCTCGACGTACGTGAAGGCGACCGGACGAGCATGGCGTGATCACGGTGGGCGCCGGACGCGCGCGCCGCTGCGTCATCGGCGATCGGCTGTGGCTCATCCCCGGTCACTGCGACCCGACCGTCAATCTCTACGACTGGATCGTCGGCGTTGCGCGGCACGCGTGTCGAATGCGCTGTGGCCGGTGCGCCGCGCGGGCGCGCTCGGCTGAAGATGTCCCGCGGCGCACGGCGTACCCGTTCACGCCGCCTTTACGCTATGCAAGAGCACCAGAGCGCTCGAAGAGAGCGCGACCGATGTTCGTGGCTACGCAAAGGACGCAGCGGGCCGAGCGTGATCTGGGCGGCAGGCGTGACGCGCAAAGTGCTCGCCCATGACGGCGAGGCTGATGCAGGTCGAGGCGACCTTCGAGGAGGGGCCGATCGGGCCGCTGGCATTCCCACCCGCACGAGCAGCTGACCTACGCGCGCTCGGGCGAGTTCGGAGTTCACGATCGGCGGCGACACGACGAAGATCGTCCGCGCGGGCGACACGATGTACAAGAAGTCGAGGCGTGCCGCATCGGCTGCCAGCCGCCTCCGGCCCGGCGTGCTGCTCGACACGTTGCACGCCGCTTAACGCGCGGATTACCTGCCGAAGTAGCGCTGCACCACGCCACGATTCAGAGCGCTCAATCGACGATGCCGCGCGGCGTGCGCGCGCGGCAAGTGCGGCGAGACGCGTCGCGGTCGTAGGTTGACCAGGCAGTGACCCCATCCAGGCCTAGCGATGCGGGGGCGCGCGGCGGCGAATCGCGGCAGGCCCGGGTGCGCCGCGGCGAGGCTCGCGGGAGTGACACATTGCGAATTCGGCAGCGTATCCGCGCCGGATGCCGCGCGACGTCCCATTCGGATCAGCGTCGGCACTGATGCCCTCTTCGCCGGCAGTGTGCCGTCATCGCGGGATCGTTGATCCGCCAGCGATAGCTGCCCCGCGCCATCGGGTGCACAGTTGCCGAGCGGAATGGAGCAAGCCTTGCGGCCGACGGGCCTGTCGATCCCGCGCTCGTGCGCAGCGACCCAGTGGATGAGGCGCGGGCGTTCGGTGAGCTCCGCCTGCAGCGCGATGTTGTCGAGAGATCGAACCATCGCGGCTCGCGGCGGCTTCGTCCCTCCGGATCGGTGGCGCGTGACCTCGGCGGAAGGTCTGCGGTCGGACAGGCGCACGAGCGCATTGTGCGTGCCCATCGCGACGTGCTTTGCCGCCGGGATGCGCGACGACGCCGATGACGTCGGCGATGTATTCGGTGCCGTCTGCGAGCGATGTCGCGGCGACGACGAGATGGTCGAATGTGACCGACGGGTCAAAGTCCCATGAGCTCGCTGGCGCCCTCGCCCGCCTCGCTCATTTTGCGGCCTCCGGACGTTTCCTTCGTAGTGCGTTGCGTCTTGTCGGCTGCCCTCAATCATTTCGGCGCCGGCTCGTCGTGGTGAGAAATCGAGCTCCACGCGCGCGCCGTTCGATCGTCGATGCGAACATCCCGCCAGATGCGCGTGCGCCGCTGGTATCTGGTGCCCCCGGCACTGGAACTAGTTGACTTGCCTACCATCGAGCATCGAAGGCAGCGCGTGGACGCTGCGCAACCGGTGGACGAGAACCGCCGTGTAGATCGACCACTGCCCGCCGCGAGCCCGCGTTTCGAGGCCGATGTCCGCCCGACGACGTGCGGCAGATCGCCGCCTGGCACCAGAGGCGCAGCCTTGTCTGGAAGCAGAGCGCGTGGCCGCGGGCCGTCGGCGAGACCGAGCAGGCTCGCCGTGGCAGAAGTGACACGGTGGCGGAACGTCGTCCGTCAGCACGGTGAGACGGTTCATTCCGGTAGCTGATCGTGCCTGCCGCCTACGTTGCGAGGTTTGACGCGTCCGAGGGTGGCAGGCACTGCCGGGCTTCATAGCGCAGGCCGCGCAGTTGGGCCGTCGATCTTACTGCATCGACTCGCGGACCAACGCGCCCAGCAGCGCTGTCAGCGTCAGGCGCGTGCGAGGGTCGCCGTTGTACGCGTATACGTTGTCGCGTCGCCGCCGCTCCACGCGCGGCCGAGCCCGGGCTTCCGACCAGGGCGCGCCGCGCGACGGTGCCGCGGCCGGCGATTCTCCATTCGCTCTCGTCGTCACCGTGTGCGGGCTTCCGCCGCGGCGGAACCATCGCGGCGGTCGGGCGAGGCAGATCTGCAAGCTGGCGCGCGCCGGTGAACGGCCGCTGGATGGCCGTTGCAGGAGCCAGGTACTCGCCGGAACGAGCTGCGCGGCATTGACCGGCGCACGACTGACGTCGTCGGCGGCTGCCCGGACGCTGCCAGGCGAGCGGGCCAGGAAGCGGTTTCATCGGTGCTGGCGCGCGCGTGCCGCGCGATCTGTGCGATATCCGTGTCGGCGCCGCTCTGCAGCACGCCGAGCGCCGCGAGCAGCGCAGTCGATGCCGCACCGCACGCGATGCCGGGCGGTGCGCTGCGCGAACACGCCGGCGACCGCGGCGGGCCTCCGGACGCCCAGCACGGTGGCGAGCGCCGCCGCCGGAGCGAGGCAGGCCGGCGACGTAGGCACGCGTTTCCGGGGATGGATCCGGTACTTCGCAGCCGCACCGCCCGACTCGCGCGAGAACGATCGCCGTCGCCTGCGCCCGGCGGCCGTCCCGCGATCAGAACCACAGTTCCCAGCATCCCCACGCGTTCGCGCGCGGGTTCTGGATCGCGGCAGGAGTTAGTGACGGGCAGCCCAGCTCCGGGTCCGCCAGCGACCGTGATGCGCGTCGCGAATGGGCGATCCTCGCCCGCCGTCTGCCGGCAGCCGTGGATGAGGACGACGAGCGGCGACCCGCCGCCAGCGCGCGAATGGCCGCGCGCGGCACGTAGACCGTGTACTCGCGCGACGGCCAGATCCACGGCGCCAAGCCAATACGATCCCCGCAGCGAGGACCGCGAGCAGCCGGTTTCGGGTCTCCCGGCTCCGGGGGGCTCGCGCCGGAAGACGCGAGAGACGAATTCGCCTTCGTGCGCGCGCCACAGTCCGCCGGGCACGGGTGGCTCGCCGTTCGCGCCGTGGCGAAGGTCCTATCGCCGCGGCCCAAGGGTCGCGCACTGGCGGCCGCCAGGCTAGTCAGCAACGATGTCGTACTGCTCCTGCGTGTACAGCGTCTCCGACCTGCAGCGAGATCGGCTTGGCGATGAAATCGCCGAGCTGCGCGAGGCTCTGCGACTCCTCGTCGAGGAACATGTCGATCACCGACTGCGCGGCGAGGATGCGGAACTCGCGCGCGTTGAACTGCTTCGCCTCGCGCACGATCTCGCGCAGGATCTCGTAGCAGATCGTCTGCGCGGTCTTGAGCTCGCCGCGGCCCTGGCAGGTCGGGCACGGCTCGCACAGCACGTGCGCCAGCGATTCGCGCGTGCGCTTGCGCGTCATCTCGACCAGCCCGAGCTGCGTGAAGCCGTTCACGGTCAGGCGCGTGCGGTCGCGTTCCGAGCGCGCGGTTGAGCTCGGCCAGCACCGCGTCGCGGTGGTCGGCGTTCTCCATGTCGATGAAGTCGATGATGATGATGCCGCCGAGGTTGCGCAGCCGCAGCTGGCGCGCGATCACCTGCGCCGCCTCGAGGTTGGTCTTGAAGATCGTGTCGTCGAAGCTGCGGCCGCCGACGAAGCCGCCGGTGTTGACGTCGATCGTCGTCATCGCCTCGGTCTGGTCGATGATCAGGTAGCCGCCCGATTTCAGGTCGACGCGCCGCGCGAGCGCCTTCTCGATCTCGTCCTCGACGCCGTGCAGGTCGAACAGCGGACGGTCGCCCGAGATAGTGGCTGATGCGGCTCGACGAGCGCGGGCGTGTACTGGCGCGCGAAGTCCGCCATCTTGACGAACGTCTCGCGCGAGTCGACCAGGACGCGCGACGTCTCCTCGGTCGACATGTCGCGCAGCACGCGCTGCGCGAGGTTCAGGTCCTGGTACAGCAGCGACGGCGCGCGGCGCTTCGCGCGAGCGCGCGGTCGAGGTCGCCCCACAGCTTGGTCAGGTACTCGATGTCGCGCCTGCATCTCGCGCTCGGACGCGGTCTCGGCCATCGTGCGGATGATGAAGCCGCCGGCGAGTCCTTCCGGCAGCAGGTGCTGCAGCTCGCTCGCGCAGCGTTCTCGCGCTCCGCCTCGTCGCCGATGCGCTGCGAGATGCCGATGTGCGAGTCCTGCGGCAGGTAGACGAGCAGCCGTCCGGCGAGGCTCATCTGCGTCGACAGGCGCGCGCCCTTGGTGCCGATCGGGTCCTTGATCACCTGCACGAGCAGCGACTGGCCTTCGTGCAGGATCTTCTCGATCGGCGCGTTCGGCTGCCGCCGTGCCCGTTCTGGCGGTGCTCCCAGATGTCGGCGATGTGCAGGAACGCCGCGCGCTCGAGGCCGATCTCGATGAACGCGCTCTGCATGCCCGGCAGCACGCGCGCGACGCGGCCCGAGGTAGATGTTGCCGACGAGGCCCCGCGCGCTCGCGCGCTCGATGTGCAGCTCCTGCACCACGCCCTGCTCGAGCATCGCGACGCGCGTTTCCTGGGGCGTTACGTTGATGAGGATTATGCGCATGCGGGCGACATCGGCACGCATGGGCGTTACTAGCACGGCGGTACAGCCTGATGCCCGGCGAGCGGACGCGCTGCGGCGGGTCTCGTACAGGGGCAGGCCCATGATGCCGGAATAGCTGCCGTCCGATCGCGGTGCACGAACGGTCGCGGCGCGGTCCCTGGATCGCGTAGCGCGCCGGCCTTGTCGAACTGGCTCGCTCGGTGGCGACGTAGCGCTCGATCTCGTCTGCGGTCGAGCTCGCGCAACGTCACGCTGCGACGTGGAGATCTCGGCCACGGATGTCGCCTCTCCCAGCGCAGCGCGACTGCGGTCAGCACGTCGATGCGTGCGCCCGGAAGAGCAGCGCCAGCATGCGTGCGGCGTGCGGACGCGTCCGCGGGCTTGCCGAAGATCCTGCCGTCCAGCACGACTTCCGTGTCGGCGCCGAGCACCGGCCGCGGCGGCAAGGCCGCGCTGCGAGCATCCGGTGCCAGCCGACCGTGGCCTTGGTGCGCGCGATGCGCTCGACGTAATCGGCGCGAGGCTCGGCGTCGCGCGCGCCCTCGACGATGTCGCAGCTCGCGCCCGGACGACTCGCGCAAGCGCAACGCAGGTGAACTCGACGCCGAGCTGGCGCAGGAGCTCTTCGCGGCGCGGGCTCTTCGGACGGCGAGGTAGACGGCCGGGGCGGTCATGATGCGGATGATCCTCCTCGGCGACTTGGTCGGCGGCGCCGGCGGTCACTCGCGATGGTACGGATGGCGCGAGAGCGAGGCTGACGGCTCGATAGAGCTGCTCGGCCGAGCGACGATGCGGACGAGCCCGTGCGGCAAATGTTAGCGCGGAAAGCGGACGACGGCGGCAGGCATTGCGCTTGACGATTCCGCCAGAGCCGTCGGCGCTGCCGATCACGAACGCGACGTCGCGCGCCTCGACGCGCCACCGCGCAGAGCTGGTCGGCCAGACGCGCGTCGTCCACGTGCTCGCCGCGCTCGTCGAGCGCGACCATCGATGCGCTTCTTGCAGGCTGCGGCGATCCGCACCGCTTCGGCACGCGAGCATCTGCGCTGGCGGTCCTGCCGCGGTCGCGCGGCTCGGCCTTCAACGCGACGAGCGTCGAGCGCGAATTCGCTGCGGCATGCGGCGCGCGTATTCGTCCCAGCCGGCATCGACCCACGCCGGCATCCGCTGGCCGAGCGCGACGACGCGCAGCCTCATTCCGGAAGCTGGGGTCAGCGTTCGACCCTGCCGCGCGCTTCAGGCGGCGGCGCGGTCGGCGGCCTTGGTGCGGCGCTTCGTCACGGGCGGCGCCCAGAGCTCTTCCAGGTTGTAGTGCGCGCACCGCCGGCTGCATGATGTGGACGACGGATGTCTCCGGCATCGACCAGCACCCATTCGCCGGTTTCCTCGCCTTCGACGCCGATGATCGTGAGCGCCGATCTCCGTCGAGCTTGTCGCGGACGTGGCGCGCGAGCGCCTTCGACCTGCCGAGTTCGATTCGGCGCGTGGCGATGATCATGGCGTCGAACAGGCTGGTCAGCTTGCGCACGTCGAGGACGGTGATGTCGCGCGCCTTGATGTCGTCGAGTGCGGTGACGGCGGTCTTCTGGAGCTTGTTAAGTCGCATCCTGGGCGAGGGCGATAGAGGTGGTTCGCGTTCAATATAGGCCAAAACCGCGGCGGGAAGCAATCCGCAGCACCGCGAATCGGTTCCACTGCTGCGGCATCGTGCCGCGGTCGCGCGAGAGCGTCTCGCGTATCGCCGACGCCGATGATCGGATGCGCGGTGATCCGGTGCCGGATGATCGCGCCCGCGAGCTTTGCCGAAAGGCGCAGGCGCATCGCCGCAGAGACGCTGCGGCCCATCCGACCGCGAGCTCCGGCGACATCCGATCGTCGATCGCGACACCCGGTCGCGCGACGACGACGACATGCGCGAGCTCGAAGATCTCTGCGCCAGCGATGCCACGTCCGGCAGGCCGAGAACGCGTCGGCGCCGACGATGAGCGCCAAGCGCGCGTCCGCGATCTTCGCTGCGGACGCACTCCGAGCGTGGTCACCGTGTAGCTGCGGCCGCGCGCGCTCGATCTCGCGCGCGTCCACCTCGAGGCCCGGATGATTCGTCGATGGCGAGCTCGACCATCGCGAGGCGGTGCGCCAGCGGATGGCAGCCGGCGCGCCGCCGGTGCGGCGGATCGCCTGCGGGCACGAAGCGAATCGCGGACGAGCGCGCAAGCGCTTCGCAGCAATTCGCGCGCGAGCCTCAGGTGCCCGCAGATGGGATCGAACAGTGCCGCCGAAGACGCCGAGAACGGATTGCATCGTCGCGCCATGGCGTCGTGACGAGCTTCCGCGGCGTGAGCGCGGGTCGGTCTAGAAACTCGATCCCGGCCTCGAGAGAAGGCGAGCTCTTTCGGGCGTCGACGCCCGCGCCCAGCGCGGCGCATTGCGGTGCGGATAGCGGCTACCGAAGCGGCGCACGATCGCCGCGTGCTTCTCCGCCCACTCGAGCGACGAGGCGCGTCGCCGGTCTCCCGCGCAAGCTCGTGTGCGAAGAGCGCGATCGAGCGCTCCTGAATCTGCCGGTCTCTCGGAGTGCTCGAACGGCAGGTAGATGAAACGCGCGCTCGTACCGATCGAGCGCGACGATCGTAGCCCGCGATCGACGACGATCGGATCGCGGTGCGAGCGCCTCGGCATCGCCCGCGAACGCGCGCGGCGTGTCGCGAAACGCGTTGCGCGTGAACTGGTCGAGCAGCAGGATGCGCGCGAGCGCAGTGCGCGTCGTAACGCCACTCGCGGTAGCGCGCCGCCGATGGCCGCATCGATCGCTTCGCCCGAAGCGCGTGCGACGATTCGTCGCGTCGAACGCGGCATCCTTGCGAAACCACTCTCGCGCGCGGCGCGTGCGGCGGTGGGCTGAACCAGAAATCGAGGATCTCCGCGGGCGAGCGGGCGCATGCGGTTTGTGATATAGTCGGAACGATGCGCACATCGTACCGCGATATCTTCCTCCTGCGCCTGCCGCCAGGCGCTGCCTGCTCGACCAACGGCGCGGGCCTCATCACGATCGAACGGGCTCGTCGGTTACGCGCTCGCCGATACGAAGGCGCTGGCCACGCTCGGCGTGACGCTCTACGTTCTGGGACTCGGCGGTCGCGACGATGCCGGCGTCGCTGCTGATGGCCCGCATCGGACGGCGCAAGGGCTTCATGGCGGGGGCGGTCATCAGCGTTCGGCGGCTGTGTGCTCGCCGCGCTGGCGATCGGTCGTTCGGAAGCTTCGTTCTGTACTGCGCCGCCACGGCGGTGATCGGGCATCTACAACGCCATCGGTCTTCAGTATCGCTTCGCGGCAGCGGAGGTCGCGGCGCCGGCCGACAAGGCGAGAGCGATCTCGCTGGTGCTCGCCGGTGGCGTCGTCGGCGGCTTCCTCGGTCCGGAATCCGTGCGTCGCGCGGTGGATCGCTTCGCGACGCCGTTTCTGGGCTGGCTTCGTCGCGCTCGCGCGGCTTTGCGCTGCTCGCGCTCGTCGTGCAGTCGTTCGTTCACGTGCCGCCGCCGACGCTGGAGGAGCGCTCCGGCACGGGCGGCCGCTTTCGGGTCATCGTGCGCCAGCCGGTGTTCATCGTCGCGGTGCTCGCCGGCGCGGTGGGCTACGGCCTCATGAACCTGCTGATGACGGCGACGCCCGATTGCGATGGACTTCTGCAATCATCCGTTCGGCGGCGGTGGCGATCGTCATCGAGTGGCACGTCGTCGGCATGTTCGCGCCCGGCTTCTTCACCGGATCGCTGATCCGCCGCTTCGGCGTGCTCAACGTCGATCCTCGCGGGCGTCGCGCTCGTCGCGCGGTCGCGTCGGCGATCGCGCTCAACGGCATCACGCGTCACGCACTTTCCTCGCGGCGCTGGCGCTGCTCGGCATCGGCTGGAACTTCATGTACACCGGCGGCACGGCGCTGCTGACCGAGGCCTACGCTCCGGCGGAGAAGGCACGCGCAGGGCGCGAACGACTTCATCGTATTCGCAACGATGGGCATCGTCGCCTCGCCTCCGGGTGCGATGGTCTCCGCCGCAGGATGGGAGCGACGAACGTCGCGCCGTGCCGCTCGGCGGCGGCGGCAATTGCCGCGGCGGCGGTCTGGTTCGCGTGGCGCCGGCGGCGCTACGCCCCTGCGACGACGGCCTGACCGCGGCGCAAAGCTCAGCTGCGAAGCTGTCCAGTCCCGAGCACGATCCACTTGCGGCACGTGAGGTTCCTGAGCCCGACTGGACCGCGCGCGTGCAGCTTGTTGGTCGAAATGCCGATCTCGGCGCCCAGCCCGAATTCGAAACCGTCGGCGAGCCGCGTCGATGCGTTGATCATCACCGAGCTCGAATCGACTTCCGCGCAGGAAGCGCATCGCGTTTCGATGGTGCTCCGGTGACGATCGCGTCGGTGTGCTGCGACCCGTAGCGCGCGATGTGCCCGATCGCGTCGTCCAGCGTGTCGACGATGCGCACCGCGCGAGAATCGCGCGAGGTACTCTGCAGACCAGTCGTCCTCGGTGGCGGGCAACATTCCGGGAACGAGCGCGCGTCGCGAGCGGTCGCAGCCGCGAAGCTCGACGCCTTTCGTCGCTGATAGATGCCGGCGCAGCGGTGGCAGCACGCGCGCGGCGATCGACCGCGTGGACGAGCAGCGTTCCATCGTGTTGCACGCTGGAATAGCGTTGCGGCTTTGGCGTTGTCGCGCGATCGCAACGCCATGCCGGCATCGGCATCGGCGATCGATGTAGACGTGGCACACGCCGTCCAGATGCTTGATCACCGGCACCGCGGCTCGCGACTGATGCGCCTCGATCAGGCTTTGCCGCCGCGAGGGCACGATGACGTCGACGTGCTTGCCGCCTGGCAATGAGGTGCCCGGACGGCCGCTCGGTCGGTCGTCGCGATGATCTGCACTGCATTTCCGCGCGGTGTCGGGCGCGCAGCTTCACGGTACGCACGACGGCGATCGCCCGGTTGCCGTGGATCGCCTCGGAGCCGCCGCGCAGGATCGTCGCGTTGCCTGCCTTGAGGCACAGACCCGCCGCGTCCGCCAGTCACGTTCGGGTCGCGACTTCGCAGATGATGCCGATGACACCGAGCGGCACTCGCATCCATCCGACCTGGATGCCGGAGGGCCGGGCATACGAGGTCGGTGATCTCGCTGACCGGGATCCGGCAGCGCGCCGACGGCTTCGAGCCCCCCGCCGCCATCGCCTCGATCGCTTCCGTCGTGAGGGTGAGCCGGTCGACGAAGGCGCTCGTCATGCCCGGCGCTTCTCGCCGCGGCGACGTCGTCGGCGCCCGCGCGAGCAGCGTCTGTCGATGTCCTCGCGAACGGCCGTCGCCATCGCCAGCAGAGCGGCGTTCTTTTTGCCCCGGTACTCGCGCGCGCGACCTCGCTCGCGGCGGCGCGCGGCCCCCGCCGACGCCTTGCATGTAGGCGCCGACGTCGGCGAACGTGCCGAGACCTGGGAACGGCGAGGTTGGTCATGGGCAAATTGCAGCGCGATCCCCGGCAGGGGTGACCCGCCACCTGGCGAGGGACGGACGGCGCGCAGAGTGCTAAACCGAGTGCGGCGTTGAGCGCGAACCGCAGCGCGAGCCGAGCGGTTTCAGCGGAGGGGGCTTGATCGTGCGCACGCCCGCGCCGCCGGGCGAGCAGGATCAACGTCGGCGCCGGCGCGCCGCGCGAACAGCCCACACCGGGTGACCACGCCGACTGACGGCGCGGATCTGCGCTCGATCCAGCTCAACGGGACGCAGGATCGACAACCCGCGCACGTCGAGGATCAGGGTTGCCGTTGTCCGTGGCGAAGCCTCATTCGCAGTGCAGGCTGACCGCCCAGCAGCACGAGCCGGCGCGCGACATAGCTCCTCGCCATCGGTATCACTTCGACGGGGAGAGGGAACTTTCCCAGGACGGGTACGAGCTTCGACTCGTCCGCGATGCAAACGAATTTCCAGTGCGACGGCCGCGACGATCTTCTCGCGCGTCGCGCCGCTGCCGCCCCTTGATCATGGCGCCGTGCTCCGTCACTTCATCGGCGCCGTCGATGTAGACGGAAGATCGTCGACGCTGTTCAGATCCTCGACGTAGATGCCGCGGCTCCTGAGCCGCCTCTGCCATCTTTGACCGAGTCCCGCGACGGCACCCTTGATCCGGTGCTTGATCTTCGCGAGCTCGTCGATGAAGAGGTTCGCCGTCGAGCCGGCGCCAGGACGCATCACGGCGTCGTCGACGACGTATTTGACGCTTCTGCGGAGCGACGGCTTGCTTCTGCGCGTCCTGGGTCATGATGGCTCGCCGGCGCCACTCTTCCGCGGCGGCGGAAGATCGGTGCACACGCCTTCGAACGCCTCGGCGGCAAGGCCGACCGATTCGGACAGCGTCGGGTGCGGATGAATCGTGCGGCCGATGTCGACGGCGTCGGCGCCCATCTCGATCGCGAGCGCGATCTCGCTGATGAGATCGCCCGCGTGCGTGCCCACGATGCCGCCGCCGACGATCCGATGCGTCGCCTCGTCGAACAGGAGCTTCGTGAAGCCTTCGTCGCGGCCGTTGGCGATCGCGCGGCCGGACGCGGCCCACGGGAAGAGTCCCTTGCCGACCTTGATGCCCTTCGCCTTCGCCTCGTCCTCGGTGACGCCCGCCCACGCGATCTCCGGATCGGTGTAGGCGACCGACGGAATCACCCGCGCGTCGAAGTACGATTTTTCGCCCGGCCGCCGCCTCCGCGGCCGACATGGCCCTCGTGCGTCGCCTTGTGCGCGAGCATCGGCTGGCCGACGATGTCGCCGATCGCGAAGATGTGCGGCACGTTGGTGCGCATCTGGTTGTCGACCGCGATGAAGCCCGCGATCGGAGACCGCGACGCCCGCCTTGTCCGCGCCGATCTTCTTGCCGTTCGGGCTGCGGCCCACGCTCATCAGCACCGGCGTCGTACGGCTGCGGCTCCTTCGGCGCGTTCGCGCCCTCGAACGTGACCCAGAGCGCGTCGGGCTTCGCCTGCGACCGCCGTGGTCTTGGTCGCCGAGCATGATCCGGTCGAAGCGCGGGCTTGTTCATCTTCTCCCAGACGCGAACGAGGTCGCGATCCGCGCCGGGCATCAGGCCGTCGAGCATCTCGACGACGTCGAGCCGCGTGCCGAGCGACGAATACACCGTTCCCATCTCGAGCCCGATGATGCCGCCGCCGACGACGAGCATCCGCTTCGGGACGGACGGCGAGCTCCGAGCGCGCCCGTCGAGTCGAAGATGCGCGGATCTTCGGGCACGAACGGCAGCTGCACGGATTGCGAGCCGGCGGCGATGATCGCCTGCTCGAAGCGCGACGACCGTCTTCTTGCCGGTCTTCGCCTGCGCCGGCCCTTCGGTCAGCTCGACCTCGACGTGATGCGGATCGAGGAACTGGCCGATGCCGCGGACCACGTCGACCTTGCGCGCCTTGGCCATGCCGCGCGAGTCCGCCGGTGAGCTTGCCGACGACCTTGTTCTTCCAGCCCGCGAAGCCCGTCGAGATCGACCTTCGGCGCGCCGAACGCGATGCCGTGCTCGGCGAGCGCCTTCGTCTCGTCCATCACGGCGGCGATGTGCAGCAGCGCCTTCGACGGAATGCAGCCGACGTTGAGGCACACGCCGCCCAGCGTCGCCGTAGCGCTCGACCAGCACCGTCTTCATGCCGAGGTCGGCCGCGCGGAACGCGGCGCTGTAGCCGCCCGGTCCGGCGCCCAGCACCAGCATCCGGCATTCGACATCCGCCTTGCCGGTGTAGGTAGCGGCGCCGGGAATCGGCCGGCTGCCGGCAGCGGCGGCTGCAGGCTTCGGCGCGGCGTCGCGGCGGCCGCCGGCGCCGCGGCGGCGGGGGCGGATGCGCGGTCGCGCGTGCGGCGCGGCTGCCTTCGCGGCGCTGGCTGCGCCGGCGTCCGATTCGAGCACGACGATCAGCGAGCCTTCGCTCACCTTGTCGCCGAGCTTCACCTTCACTTCCTTGACGACGCCGCGCGGCCGGCGAGGGCACGTCCATCGTCGCCTTGTCCGATTCGAGCGTGACGAGCGAGTCCTCGGCGGCGACCTTGTCGCCCGGCTTCACGAAGACCTCGATGACCGGGATGTCCTTGAAGTCGCCGATGTCGGGACTTTGACTTCGACGAACGCTCATAGCATCACCCGGCGCATGTCGGCGAGCAGCGCCGCGAGATAGGCGGTGAAGCGCGCCGCCGCCGGCACCGTCGATCACGCGATGGTCGTAGGAGAAGCGACAGCGGCAACCATGAGTCGCGGCACGAAGGCCTTGCCGTCCCACACCGGCTTCGTGACGCTCTTCGACACGCCGAGGATCGCGACTTCCGGCGCGTTGATGATCGGCGTGAACGCCGTGCCGCCGATGCCGCCCAGGCTCGAAATGGAGAAGCAGCCGCCCTGCATGTCGGCCGGGCCGAGCTTGCCTTCGCGCGCCTTCGCGGAGAGCGCGCGTCATTTCGCCGGCGATCGCGAGCACGCCTTTCTGGTCGGCGTTCTTGATCACCGGCACGACGAGGCCGTTCGGCGTGTCCGCGGCGAAGCCGATGTGGAAGTACTGCTTCAGCACGAGGTTGTCGCCGTCGAGCGGGAACGCGTTGACGTCCGGGAATTTCTTCAGCGCGGCAACGCTCGCCTTGATCAGGAACGCGAGCATCGTCACCTTGATGCCGGCCTTCTCGTTCTCCTTGTTGAGCGCGACGCGGAAGGCTTCGAGCTCGGTGATGTCCGCTTCGTCGAACTGCGTGACGTGCGGGATCATCACCCAGTTGCGGGCGAGGTTCGCGCCGGAGATCTTCTTGATGCGCGACAGCGGCCGCGCTTCGACCGGACCGAACTTCGCGAAGTCGACGGTCGGCCACGGCAGCAGGTTGAGCGAGCCGCCGCCGCTGATGCCGCCGCCGGCGGCGCCCCGGCGCCGGCGCGCCGCCGCTCATCACCTGCTTCACGAATTTCTGGACGTCCTCCTGCAGGATGCGCCCCTTCGGCCCCGAGCCCGTCACGCGCGCGAGATCGACGCCCAGCTCGCGCGCGAACTTCCGCACGGACGGCGACGCGTGCGCGGCCTTGAAGGCGGCGTCGTCGACCGGCGCGGTTGCGGCGGCAGGCTGCGCGCGGCTGTCGAGCTGCGCGACGCGCGGGCGATGGCGCGCCGGCGCGGCGACGCTGCGCGCGGGCGCGGGCGCGGCCGCCGCAGGCGCGAGGCGGTCGGCGAAGGCGCGCGCCGCCGCGGCCGGTTTCGGCGCCTCCGCCGGCGCGGCCGCGCTGGCCTCGACGACGACGATCGGCGAGCCTTCGCTCACCTTGTCGCCGAGCTTCACCTTCACTTCCTTGACGGTCCCCGCCGCGGGCGACGGGACGTCCATCGTCGCCTTGTCCGACTCGAGCGTGACGAGCGAGTCCTCCGCTTTCGACCGTATCGCCGGGCTTGACGAAGATCTCGATGACCGGGATGTCGGTGAAATCGCCGATGTCGGGAACCTTGACTTCGATCGTGCTCATTGCACTACCCTCCGCGCTTCGCGCTCCGGGGCAATTCGCGCTTGGGAGCGGCCCGGCGCGCTCATGGCCGGCTTCGCGCTACACGGTCCACGGCGCGGGCTTCGCCGGGTCGAGCCCGTACTTCTTCATCGCCTCGCCGACCTTCGCCGCGGGCAGCGCGCCTTCGTCGGCGAGCGCCTTCAGCGCGGCGACGGTGACGTAGTAGCGGTCGACCTCGAAGAAGCGCCGCAGCTTCTCGCGCGTGTCCGAGCGGCCGAAGCCATCGGTGCCGAGGACGACGTAGCGCCGCGGCACGTAACGCGCGGATCTGCTCCGCGAACGCGCGCATGTAGTCGGTCGCGGCGATCACCGGGCCCGACGTGTCGCGCGAGGCAGCGCTGCGACGTGCGAAGTCCTCGGCTTGCGCCGCCGGATTCATGAGGTTGTCGCGGGCGACCGCCATGCCGTCCCGCGCGAGCTCGGTGAAGCTGGGGCAGCTCCAGAGGTCGGACGCGACGCCCCAGTCGGTCTTGAGCAGCGCCGCGGCCTCGATCACTTCGCGGAAGATCGTGCCCGAGCCCAGGAGCTGCACGCGCGGCGCCTTGCCTCTTCGTCGTCGCCGGCCTCGAACAGGTACATCCCCTTGATGATCGACGGCGCCGCGCCTTCCGGCATCGCCGGCTGCCGGTAGTTCTCGTTCATCACCGTGAGGTAGTAGTAGACGTCCTGCTGCTCGGCGTACATCCGCCTGCAGGCCGTCCTGGATGATCACCGCGACCTCGTAGCCGAACGTCGGGTCGTACGAGATGCAGTTCGGGATCGTCGCCGACATGAGATGCGAGTGGCCGTCCTCGTGCTGCAGCCCCTCGCCGTTCAGCGTCGTCCGTCCCGCGGTGCCGCCGAGCAGGAAGCCGCGCGCAGCGCATGTCGCCCGCCGCCCACGCGAGGTCGCCGACGCGCTGGAAGCCGAACATCGAGTAGAAGATGTAGAACGGGATCATCGGCACGCCGTGCGTCGAGTAGCGACGTCGCCGCGGCGATCCAGTCGCACATCCCGCCGGCCTCGTTGATGCCTTCCTGCAGGATCTGTCCGTCCTTCGATCTCCTTGTAGAACATCGAGCTGGTCGGAATCCTGCGGCGTGTAGAGCTGCCCCTGCTGGTTCCAGATGCCGAGCTGCCGGAACAGGCCCTCCATGCCGAACGTGCGCGATTCGTCGGGAACGATCGGCACGATGTGCTTGCCGAGGCTCTTGTCGCGCAGCAGGAGCTGCAGGATCTGCACGAACGCCATCGTCGTCGAGATCTCGCGGTCCTCGGTGCTCTTGAGGAAGCGCTCGAAGGCGGCGAGCTCCGGCGTGACGAGCGCGTCGGCCTTGCCGCGCCGCGCGGGCAGATAGCCGCCGAGCTCCATCCGCCGCGCGCGCATGTACTCGAGCTCGGGCGAGCCTTCGGCGAACGTGACGTAGGGCACCTCCTCGAGCTTGTCGTCGGCGACCGGGATGCCGAAGCGGTCGCGGAAGCTGCCGGATCGAGTCGTGCGACATCTTCTTCTGCTGGTGCGTGATGTTCTGCGCCTCGCCGGACTCGCCCATTCCGTAGCCCTTGATCGTCTTGGCGAGGATCACCGTCGGCTGGCCCTTGTGGTTCGACCGCCGCGTGGAACGCCGCGTAGACCTTGAACGGGTCGTGGCCGCCGCGGTTCAGGTTCCAGATGTCGTCGTCGGAATAGTCGGCGACGAGCTCCTTCAACTCCGGCGTGTTGAAGAAGTGCTCGCGGACGTAGGCGCCGTCCTTCGACTTGATCGTCTGGTACTCGCCGTCGACGACCTCCATCATCCGGCGCATCAGGATGCCCTTCTTGTCGCGCGCGAACAGCGGATCCCAGTGCCGGCCCCAGACGATCTTGATCACGTTCCAGCCGGCGCCGCGGAAATCGGACTCGAGCTCCTGGATGATCTTGCCGTTGCCGCGCACCGGGCCGTCGAGGCGCTGCAGGTTGCAGTTGACGACGAAGATCAGGTTGTCGAGCGTTCTCGCGCGCCGGCCATGCCGATCGCGCCCATCGACTCGGGCTCGTCCATCTCGCCGTCGCCGCAGAAGCACCAGACCTTGCGGCCCTCGGTCGTCGCGAGGCCGCGGTCCTGCAGGTATTTCATGAAGCGCGCCTGGTAGATCGCCATCAGCGGGCCGAGACCCATCGACACCGTCGGGAACTGCCAGAAATCGGGCATGAGCCACGGGATGCGGATACGACGAGATGCCGTTGCCGTCGACCTCCTGGCGGAAGTTGTCCATCTGCTCGGCGGTGAAGCCGGCCCGAGCATGAAGGCGCGCGCGTAGACGCCGGGCGCCGAGTGGCCCTGGACGAACACGAGGTCGCCGCCGTGGTCTGTCGGACGGCGCGTGCCAGAAGTGGTTGAAGCCGACGTCGTAGAGCATCGCCGCGGACGCGAAGCTCGCGATGTGGCCGCCGACGTTCGTGTCCTTGTTCGCGCGCGAGCACCATCGCCATCGCGTTCCAGCGCACGTACGTGGCGGATCTTCTGCTCGATGTTGAAGTCGCCGGGAAGCTTGACCTGCTTGTCGACCGGGATCGTGTTGATGTACGCGGTGTTCGCGGAGAACGGCAGGTACGCGCCGGACCGGCGCGCCTTGTCGATCAGCGCCTCGATCAGGAAATGCGCGCGGTCCGGACCTTCGGCCGCGAGCACGCCATCGAGCGCGGCGAGCCACTCCTGCGTTTCCTGCGGGTCTAGGTCGGGAATGTTGTCCATGCGATGCACCTCCGCGCATATTGTCGCCTCAAGTATCGGCTGGCAGGACCTGAATTGTATGTTGCACCTGCGGCTGCGACACATGCGGTAAGCGCTTACTTTGTACGCCGCAGCCAGCAGCCATACACCGCAGCCGACGGCGAGGCTGCCGAAGGTCGCGAATCCGTAGCGGTATCCGCCGGTGAGCGCGGCGATCAGGGCAAACGACGGGGGTCCGATCATCACACCGCCGAAAGTGACGAATCCGGACGCGCCGGTGATTGCGCCGACGCGATTCGCCGGCGCGAGGCGCGCGACTTCGGAGAGCATGACGCCGTTCCAGCCGATCGCCGTCGCGCCGAACACGGCGCTCGTCGCGAGGATCGCGGCCACCGGCCAGCTCGCGCCGAATGCCGGCGGTCGCGAACGCGCAGCCTGCCGGACGCGCACGCCGAGCCAGCCCAGCAGCTGCGCGGGGTGCAAGGTGCAAATCGGCAAAGCCGCCCCACGCGATCCGGCCGACGACTCCCGCCGACATTGGCCACGGTCAGCACGAGACCGGCGGCGACGAGCGTGAAGCCCAGCGATTCCGTCAGGTAGACGACGATGAAGCTCACGAGGCAGACCTGCAGCGCGGCGTAGATAAAGCGCCGCCACCACGAGCTCGACGATCAGCGCTCGCTGCGAGCGAGCTCGCGCAGCGGTGCGAAGATGCCGGCGAGCGGACGGCAGGTGCGCCGGCGCGCGTCCGGCATCGAGCGACGCGCGCACGACCTGGCTCAGTCAAGCGCGACGGCGACGCCCAGCACCGCGATCAGCGCGAACGCCGCGTGCCAGCCGAACCGCAACGCGAGGATCGGCAGCACGGCGCCCGCCAGCGCGGCGCCCGGCGGGCACGCCGGTCTGCTTGATCGAGAACGTCAGCGCCATCCGCGACGGATGCGCGGTCCGGGCGAGAATCTGCGACGACGCCGGCGTGATCGGGCCGTAGCCGACGCCGATGATGACGCGGCGCGACGGCGAGCGCGAGCACGCGCTCGTGCCGGGCAATGTCGGTGCCAGCCGCGATCAGCAGCACGCCCGCCGCGCACAGCAGCACGCACACCTGCGACACGCGGATCGGCGCCGTGGCGCTCGATGAACATGCCCGAGGCGAGGCTCGCGGCCATCGACCCCGCGTAGACGATGCCGACGAAGACGCCGACGAGCTTGGGCGCGATGCCGAGATCGCGTCCGATTTCCGGAGCCAGCACCGCGGTCGCCGTGGCGGCGACCGCGGTGTAGATCTGGATCGCGAGCGTGATCGCGAGCGCTGACGGCGGCCGTTCGCGACGCCGCCGCGCCGCGCGCCTCCCGTCGAGCACCTCGACGCGCTGGAACCGCTCATCGCGGTACCGACAGTTCGCGGAGACTCGGTGACGACGGCGTCGACGGCGATGTCGTTCGGGCCCACCGGCACCGCGGTCGACGAGCTGCAGGTCGAAGGCGCCCGCGACGCGCGCGGCGCGCGGCGAAAGGAGCGGCAGCAGACGATCGTAGTAACCGCCGCCGTAGCCGAGCCGTCGCCCTTCGCGGTCGAACGCGACGCCGGGGACGACGACGAAGTCGATCGCGTCGCGGGCAATCCGCGGGCAATCGGACAAGCGGCTCAGGGAATGCCCTGCGAGCTCGGGCCGACGTCGCGCGCGAGGTCGGTAATCGCGTGGAGCTCGAGCATCCGCGTCGTCGTTGTCGACGCGCGGCAGCGGCGACGGTCTTGCCTGCGTCCAGGGCGGCGCGCACGAGCGCGCGTGGTGTCCCATTCGTTGCGAAAGGGGAGCGTCACCAGCACTGCACGTGCGCGCCAGAAATCCGGCGCCGCGCGAGCATGCGCGCGACGATGGCAGCGGACGCCGCCGCCCGGGCTGTCCGCCGGCAGCGCGTCGCGCTCGGCCAGCACGCGTCGCCGCAGGGCGCGCTTCGCCGTCGCGCAACGCGGCGCCCTGCGGGCCGGTAGCGTCGTGCGGATCGGACGGCGCAGTCCATGGTCGCCGATGTTAACGCATCGCACGCGGTCGAGGCTGCCGGGCGGCGAACCGACCGCCGGCCCGGGAGGATGGCCTTATAATCGCGGCTCACGTCGAGGCTGTCTCCATGAACCACAATCACCAGATCTACCGCGATCGCCGCGCGGCGGTCGTGCAGAGGATGCGCGAAGCAAACGCGGCGGCGGCCTCGCGCCTCGTGCCTACCGCCGCCGAGGCGGCGCGCAATCGCGATTCGATGTTCCCGTATCGGCACGACAGCTATTTCTATTACATGTCGGGCTTTCCCGAGCCCGAGGCGGTCATCGCGCTCGTCGCCGACGCGGATGGCGACCGGCACGTGCTGTTCTGCCGCGAGAAGGATCAGGAACGGGAGATCTGGGACGGCTTCCGCTACGGCCCCGACGCGGCGCGCGAGATCTTCGGCTTCGACGAGGCCCACCCGATCGCCGAGCTCGACCGGCTCCTGCCGGAGCTCGCGGCCGACCGGCCCGCGCTGTACACGCCGCTCGGCTTGTTCGCCGCCTGGGACCGGAAGATCACCGACTTGCTGAACGAAGTGCGCAAAGCGCGTGCGCACGGGGGTTGCCGCGCCCGAAGAGATCGTCGACGTGCGGCAGGCGATCGACGCGTTGCGGCTCGTGAAGGACGAGCACGAGGTCGCGTTGATGCGCCGCGCGGCCGCGATTTCCGCGGGCGCCCATCGGCGGGCGATGGATCGCACGCGCGTCGGATGGCACGAGTACCAGGTCGAAGCGGAGCTCGCGCACGAGTTCCTGCGCAGCGGCGCGCAAGCGGTCGCTTATCCGTCGATCGTCGCCGGCGGCCCCAACGCCTGCGTGCTGCACTATCGCGAGAACAGCCGGCAGCTGCAGGACGGCGAGCTCCTGCTCATCGACGCGGGCTGCGAATACCAGGGCTACGCATCGGATATCACGCGCACCTTCCCGGTGAGCGGCCGCTTCACCGGCCCGCAGAAGGCTGTCTACGAAGTCGTGCTCGCAGCGCAACAGGCGTGCCTCGACGCAGTGCGCCCCGGCGTCGAGTTCCACGACTACCACAAGACCGCCGAACGCGTGCTGGCGCAGAGGTTACATCGACCTGGGGCTTTGCCGCGGCACGCTCGACGAAGTGCTGGAGACCGAGGCCTACAAGCAGTTCTATATGCACCGGGCCGGCCACTGGCTCGGGATGGACGTCCACGACGCCGGTCTTTATCAGGTGAAGGGCGCCTCGCAGAAGCTCGTGCCCGGAATGGTGCTGACCGTGGAGCCCGGCACGTACATCCGGCCCGCCGACAACGTGCCCGACGAATTCTGGGACATCGGCATCCGGATCGAGGACGACGTTCTCGTCACCGCATCCGGAATCGAGAACCTGACGCTGGCGGCGCCGAAATCGGTGGCCGATGTCGAGGCGGCGTGCAGAAGGTGAGCGCCCACGCTCACTACGTTCGCTGCCCCCAGCGCACGGGGCGCCGTACCACTGTGTGCGCCTCAGTGAGCGGCCACGCGCACTTGCACTGGGTGAGCCCCCACGCTCATACGTTCGCGCTTCTGAGGGGCGCACAGTGCGCTTCGACGGCCGTGCGCGCACTGGGTAACGGCGCCGATGGCGACGTCGTCCGCCCCTGCCGCCGGCAGGAACTCCGCGGCGTCGTACGTCGCGCCATGCGGCATGATGTCGTCGTCGTGGGGCGGGCCCGGTCGGCTCGACGCTGGCGCTCGCGCTGGCGGCCGGCGGCATCGAAGCGATCGTCCTCGACGGACGCGCGGCCGGCGAGACGCCCCGCGGTCGATCGCTCGCTCGCGGTGTCGCACGGCGCGCGCCTGATCCTGAGCGAGTTGGCGTCTGGGATGCGCTGGCGGACGCGCCCGAGGCGTTGACGCCGATCGTCGCGCATCGACATTTCGCAGGCCGGCGGTTTCGGACAAATGCGCCTTGCGGCGGACGAGCACGGCATTCCGGCGCTGGGCTACGTCGTCCGTTATCACGCGCTGCAAGCGGCGCTCGATGTCGCGCTCGAGCGAAGCGGCGTGATCGGTGCGGCACGGCGTCGAGGTCGCGGGCGTGCGGGGCTCGTCCGAGCATGCGCCATCGAGCTGCGGATGGCGCCTCCGCGCCGATGGAGGCGCCGATCGAGGCACCGATCGAGGCACGACTGGCCGCCGTCGCCGACGGCACCGGCGGCACGATGACCGCCATCGCGCGGCAGCGGCATGATTACCGGCAAGTCGCACTCATCGCGAAACTCTGGCGCGCGGCGCCGCACGAGGGAATCGCCTTCGAGCGGTTCACGCCGGACGGTCCGATGGCGCTGTTGCCGGAAAACGATCGCTACGGACTCGTCTGGACGGCGACGCCGGATCGGGCGCAGGAATTGCTCGCCCTCGACGATTCCGATTTCCTCGACCGGCTCGCGCGCCATTTCGGGCCGCGGACGGGCGGTTCTCCCGCGTCGCCGATCGCCGCACGTTTCCGCTCGTGCTCGAATTCGCCCGCGAGCCCGCGCGCGCACGATGCGTTGCGCTCGGCAATGCCGCGCAGACGCTGCATCCGGTCGCCGGGCAGGGATTCAACGTCGGGCTGCGCGACGCTTGGGAGCTCGCGCAGATCGTGCTCGATTCGCCGCGCGACGAGATCGGCGACGAGGCGATGCTCCGGCGCTATTCGCGCGGCCGGCGCACGGATCGGATGGCAGGCATCGCGTTCACGCACGGACTCGTTCGTCTCTTCGGCAACGACCTGCCGCTGGTTCGCTGGCCGCGAGGGTTGGCGCTTACTTTGCTCGATTCCGTTCCGCCAGCGAAGCGCGCGTTCACGCACGCAATGCTGTTCGGCATTCGGTAGCCGCAGCGCGCGCATCGCCGCCTCGCCTTCCAAAAGCGTGCCACTTTGCGCGACGTTCCGCGAAATAAAAAGTCGCGCGCGCATCGCTCACCGCGCTTCGCGGAACGGTTATAATCCGCTCCCCGCCGCAATTTCCTTTTCTGTTTTCCGTTCATTCTCCGTGCGCATCGGTCATTACATCATCGGGAACAATCTCGTCGTCGCGCCGATGGCCGGGGTCACCGATCGCCCGTTTCGCCAATTGTGCAAGCGGCTGGGCGCGGGCTACGCGGTGTCCGGAGATGGTCGCATCGAATCCGCGCCTTTGGGGCACGGAGAAATCGCAACGCCGAACCGATCATCGCGGCGAGGTGGAACCGATCGCGGTGCAGATCGCCGGCGCCGATCCGCGGTGAGATGGCCGACGCCGCGCGGTACAACGTCGACCGCGGCGCGCAGATCATCGACATCAACATGGGCTGCCCGGCCAAGAAGGTCTGCAACGTCGCCGCCGGCTCCGCACTGCTCGCGAACGAGCCGCTGGTCGAAGCGATCGTGACGGCCGTGGTGCGCGCCGTCGACGTGCCCGTCACGCTCAAGATCCGCACGGGAAGCGATCCCGAGCACAGGAACGCGCTCGCGATCGCGCGGATCGCCGAGGAGGCCGGCATCCGCGCCCTCGCGGTGCACGGCCGCACGCGTGCCTGCGCCTTCGTCGGTCCGGTGGAATACGACACGATCCGCGCCGTCAAGGCGGCGGTGCGCATCCCCGTCATCGCCAACGGCGACGTCTCGACGCCCGAGCAGGCGGAGCTCGTGCTGCGGCATACCGGCGCCGACGCGATCATGATCGGTCGCGCCGCGCAAGGTACGGCCCTGGATCTTTCGCGAAATCCGCCACTATCTCGACACCGGGGTGCACCTGCCGCCGCCGACGGTGGCGGAGGCGCGGGCGGCGATCCTGCGGCACCTCGACGACCACTACGCGTTCTATGGCGAAGGTGCGGGCGTGCGGATCGCGCGCAAGCATCTCGGTTGGTACACGAAGGAGCTCGCCGGCGGCGAAGCGTTCCGGCGCGAGGTCAACGCGACTGGAGACGAGCCTCGCGCAGCTTGCCGCGGTCGGCCGATTCTTCGATACTCTCGCCGAAAGGGGCGACCGGCTCGACTATCGCGCGCCGGTCGCAGCGATCGCGGACGCCCATTCGGCGTTTCGCCGGTCACGACAAGAATCGCAACGGGGCGGGGAGGCCCTGGCCGCGTGAGAAAAACACTGCGCATCAACACCGGCAACGAAATCGGCAAGACGGTCGAGAAATCGCTCGACGAATATTTCCGCAGACTCGACGGCGAGCAGCCGCACGGCATCTACGACATGGTGATCAACCACGTCGAGCGCGCGCTGATCGCCTCGGTGATGGACCGCACCGGAGGCAATCAGACCCAGGCGGCCGACATGCTGGGGATGAATCGCAACACGCTGCGGGCCAAGCTCACCAAGTACGACATCCGCTGACGGTTCGCGTCGGACCGTTTGCGGCCACCTCTTATCGCGGCGCCTCGGTGCAATTACGCCGGTCTCGTCATGTCCGCCCCAATCGCCCAAGCGCTGCTTTCGGTATCCGACAAGACGGGCCTCGTCGATTTTGCGCGCGGGCTCGCGGGACTCGGCGTTGCGCTCCTGTCGACCGGGGGCACCGCGAAGGCGCTGTCCGATGCAGGGCTTGCCGTCACGGAAATCGGCGACTACACCGGATTTCCCGAAATGCTCGACGGACGTGTGAAGACGCTGCATCCGAAAGTGCACGCCGGCATACTCGCCCGTCGCGACGTTGCCGGCGCACGCGGCGGCGCTCGCCGGAAACGGCATTCCGCCGATCGACCTCGTCGTCGTCAATCTCTACCCGTTTCGGAGACGGTCGCGAAGAGCGACTGCACGCTCGAGGAAGCGATCGAGAACATCGACATCGGCGGTCCGACGCTGTTGCGCGCCGCGGCGAAGAACTGGGCTCATGTGGGCGTCGTGGTCGAACCGGCGAGATTACGGCCCGGTGCTTGGCCGAGCTCGCTGCGAACGGCAAGGTGCTTTCGGTCGAGACGCGTTTCGCGCTCGCGCGAAAGGCCTTTCGCACACCGCGTCCTACGACGGCGCCGTTTCGAACTGGCTCACCGCGCGCGGTCCGGACGGCGTGGCCGCGGCGTTTCCCGACCGCTTCAACCTGCAGGCGGTCAAGGTGCAGGACCTGCGCTACGGCGAAAACCCGCACCAGCAGGCCGCCTTCTACCGCGACGAGAAACCGGCGCCGGGGACGATCGCCACCTACCGGCAGCTGCAAGGCAGGGAACTGTCGTTCAACAACCTCGCGGATGCGGACGCCGCGTGGGAGTGCGTGAAGTCGCTCGCGTCTGTCCGTCGACGCGGCATGCGTGATCGTCAAGCATGCGAATCCGTGCGGCGCGGCGATTGCGCGAGAGCCCGCTCGCGGCCTATCGTAATGCGTTCGCGACCGACCCCGTTTCGGCCTTCGGCGGCATCATCGCCTTCGACCGGCCCGTCGACGCGGCGACGCTCGAGGCGGTGTCGGCGCAATTTCTCGAAGTGCTGATCGCGCCGGGCTACACGGCGGATGCGATCAACGTGATCGCGCAGAAAAAGAACGTGCGCGTGCTGGAGGTCGCGTTGCCCGCGGTCGCGCGCCGCCGCCGCAGCGCGATCTGAAGCGGATCGGCGGCGGCTTCCTCCTGCAGAGCGCCGATGCGCGCGACATCGAGCCCTCGGAGCTCAAGGTCGTGACCGCGAAGGCGCCGACCGACGCGCAGATGCGCGATCTCGTGTTCGCCTTTCGCGTCGCCAAGTTCGTGAAGAGCAACGCGATCGTCTACTGCGCCGGCGGGCGCACGCTCGGCATCGGCGCCGGGCAGATGAGTCGCGTCGACTCGACCCGCATCGCGGCAGCCAAGGCCAAAGGTGCCGGGCTGTCGCTCGCGGGCTCGGTGGTCGCCTCCGATGCATTCTTTCCGTTTCGCGACGGCCTCGACGTCGTCGCCGACAATGGCGCCGTCGCGGTCATCCAGCCCGGCGGCAGCGTCCGCGACGACGAGGTCATCGCCGCCGCCGACGAGCGCGGCATCGCCATGGTCTTCACCGGCGTGCGCCACTTCAGACATTAACGAGCTTCAGGGGAGTAGAGGTGTCAGTCAAACGTCTTTGGTCGCTTGCCGCCGTCGTCGCCGCTCTTGATTGCGCTCCGGCGCTCGCCGTCGATTGCGAGGGCGACCCCGATTCGACGGAGCTCTCGTACATCGACCGCGCGTGCAGCCGGCTTGTCGACACCTGGAAAAAGGGAAAGAACGAGATCATCCTGTCGGGATATTCGTGGCACACGCCCTGGACCTGGACGGCGGAGCGGCGGGCCGAGGAGCGTGCGTGGGCATGGGGAGGCGGATACGGCAGGACGGTCGAGGAACCCAACGGCAACACGCATACGGTCTTCGGCCTCGCCTTTCTCGATTCGCACAGCAATATCGAATGGCAGATCGGATACGGATGGTCGACGTTCTGGGGCCCGCGCGACGGCGTGCAGCCGGGGCTCGGCTATACGGCGATGATCGTGCAGCGCCCCGACATCGCGAACGGAATCCCGTTCCCGGTCGGTGTTGCCGATCTTCTACCCTTCGCTACGCGTCAGGCCAGGGTCGACGCGACGTACATCCCGAACTTCGGCGGCGGCATCAATCACGGCAGCGTGCTCTACGTCTTCGGGCGCGTGATCCTCGACTGAGAGCGGGGCCCAGGCTGGCATGAACATCCTCGTCGTCGGCGGGCGGCGGACGCGAGCACGCGCTCGCGTGGAAGATCGCTCAGTCGCCGCGCGTCGCGAAGGTGTTCGTGGCGCCGGGAAACGGCGGCACGGCGCGCGAGCCGGACTCACCAACTGTCCCGGCACCGCGATCGCCGACCTGGTGGCGTTTGCGGCGAAGGAGCCGATCGCGCTGACGATCGTCGGGCCGGAGGCGCCGCTCGCCGCCGGCATCGTCGACGCTTTCCGCGCCGCCGGATTGCGCATACTTCGGCGCCACGAAGGCCGCCGCGCAGCTCGAAGCTCGAAAGGACTACGCGAAGGCCTTCATGGCGCGGCACGGCATTCCCAGTGCGCAGTCCCGGACCTTCGAGGACGCCGCCGCGGCCCGCGCCTACGTCTCGCAGCAGGGCGCGCCCATCGTCGTCGAAGGCGGACGGGCCTCGCGGCGGGCAAGGGCGTGGTCATCGCGCAAAGCGTTGCCGAAGCGCATGCCGCCATCGACGCGATGATCGTCGGCCATTCGCTCGGCGACGCCGGCGCGCGCGGTGGTGATCGAGGCCTTTCTCGAAGGCGAAGAGGCGAGCTTCATCGTCATGGCCGACGGGCGGCACGTGCTGCCGCTCGCGTCGTCGCAGGATCACAAGCGGTTGCGCGACCATGACGAGGGCCCGAATACGGGCGGAATGGGCGCTATTCGCCGGCGCCCGGTCGTCACGCCGGCGATCCACGCGCGGATCATGCGCGAGGTGATCCTGCCGGCGGTCAACGGCATGGCCGCCGACGGCATTCCCTATTCCGGATTCCTGTATGCCGGCGTGATGATCGACGCCGCCGGCAATCCGAAGGTACTGGAGTTCAACTGCCGGTTGGGCGATCCGGAGACCCAGCCGATCATGGTGCGGCTGAAATCCGATCTCGTCGATCTCGTCGAGCACGGTGTCAACGGCACGCTCGACCGCGCGGACGCGTCGTGGGACCGGCGCGCGGCATTGGGCGTCGTGCTCGCGGCGGGCGGCTATCCGGACAACCCGACGACCGGCGACGTCATCGAAGGCCTCGACCGGGTGACCCCGACACGCATCCCGACTGCAAGGTCTTTCATGCCGGCACCGCGCTCGGATCGGGGCAAGGTCGTCGTCTCCGGCGGACGCGTGCTCTGCGTCACGGCGCTCGGCGATTCGGTGAAGCAGGCGCAGCGGGCGGCGTACGCGGCCGTCGCCGAAATCCAGGTTCAGCGGCATGCAACACCGCGGCGACATCGGTCACCGCGCGTCGCGGCGCGCGACCCTGACGAAGCGGGCACTGAGATGAATGTCCAGCGGTCCCCGCGACTATTTCCGGGCTCTGCAATCGCGCATCGTTGCCGGGCTCGAAGCGGTGGACGGGCAGCCGTTCCGCCGCGACGAGTGGACGCGGCCGGAGGGCGGCGGCGGCATCGCGTGCGTGATCGAGGAAGGCAACGTGTTCGAGCGGGGCGGCGTCAATTACTCGCACGTCACCGGCCAAAGGCTGCCGCCTTCCGCGACGGCGGCGCGTCCGGAGATCGCCGACCGCGCGTGGGAGGCCATCGGCGTGTCGCTCGTCCTCCATCCGCGCAATCCGTACGTGCCGACGGTCCACATGAACGTGCGCATGTTCGTCGCCCATGCTCCCGCGGCGCACCGCGGGTGAGGACACGTGGTGGTTCGGCGGCGGCATGGACCTCACGCCCTATTATGGCTTCGACGCGGACGCGATCCACTTCCATCGAGCCTGCCGCGATGCGCTCGCGCCGTTCGGCGCGGACGTGCATCGCAAGTACAAGCGGTGGTGCGACGAATACTTCTATCTCAAGCACCGGAAGGAGCCGCGCGGCCTCGGCGGCATCTTCTTCGACGATCTCGCCGACGGAGGTTTCGACCGCTGCTTCGCGCTGACGCAAAGCGTCGGCGATCGCTTTCTCGACGCTTACGTCCCCATCGTAGGGCGGCGCAGGGAAACGCCGTATGGCGAACGCGAACGGGACTTCCAGGCGTATCGGCGCGGCCGCTACGTGGAATTCAATCTCGTTTGGGATCGCGGGACCCTGTTCGGGTTGCAGTCGAATGGGCGCACCGAGGCGATCCTGATGTCGCTGCCTCCCGTGGTGAAATGGCGCTACGACTGGACGCCGGTGGCCAGGTCGCCCGAGGCCACGCTGTACACGGACTATCTGGTGGCGAAGGACTGGCTCGAATGAGCGAACGAAGAGCGCATCGACGCGCACCTGACCGGAAGTGAAGGTCGATTCCGAAGCGGTGTTCGACGGAAAGTTGCTGCACGTCCGCCGCGATACCGTGCGTCTGCCGGACGGCAGCCTCGCGACGCGCGAATTCGTCGTGCATCCCGGCGCCGTGCTGGTCGTCCCTGTGCTTCCGGACGGGAGCCTCGTCGCCGTGCGCCAGTTTCGCTATCCGGTCGGCCAGGTCTTTCTCGAGTTCCCGGCGGGCAGGATCGATCCGGGCGAAACCGCGCTCGCCACCGGCGCGGCGCGAGCTCGCCGAGGAGGTGGGTTACGCGGCCGCGACGCTTTACCCCGCTCGGCCGGATTCATTCGGTGGTCGGTTATTCCGACGAGGCGATCGATTTTTCGTGGCGGAGGGCCTGACGTTCGTGGGTGCGGAGCCCGATGTCGGCGAATTCCTGGAGATCCTCACGCTCGGCGTCGACGCGATGCTGGCGGCGCTGGACAAAGGCGAGATCACCGACGCGAAGACGGTCGCGGCGCTGCTGCTCTATGTCCGGCAGCGCCCGCGTTGATGCCATGATCGCGTGGCGGGTCGTCGTTTGCGGTCGCGTGCAGGGAGTCGGCTATCGCATTTCAATGCGCGAGGCCGCCGATGACCTGCCGCATCACCGGCTGGGTGCGCAATCGCCGCGACGGCACGGTCGAGGCGGTGGTGCAAGGCGACGACGATCGATGTCGAACGGATGGTGGCGTGGTGCCGGCGTGGACCGCCGGGGGCCCGGGTCACCACGGTCACGACCGAGGCATTGAACGTCGATCCGGCGATGGACGACCTTCGAGCTGCGCAAGACGGAATAGCGCACGCGGCCACGCCGCGGTGCCAAGGCGCAGGTTGCCGGGCGCATGGGTAGCCAAGCCGGCGGCCTGCGCCTTGGCACCGCGGCGTCATGCGACGGGCGCATCGCGGATTCCGAAAATGTCCTTCCATGCGGCGTAGCTCGATGCGACCACAGCGGGAGGGCGAGCACGAGCCCCAGACCCCATGGTCGCGAGGCCGAAAGCGAGCAGCACCAGCGACGCCGCGGCATAGGCAAGCAGCGGCAGCGTGTTCAGCACGAACGCCTGCCAGCTTGCGGCGAACGCCGCACCCGGCGGCACCTGCTCCAGCAGCACATGGAGCGGCACGAACATCACGGGCAGCGAGGCGAGAATGCCGATCGCATAGATGCCGATCAGGGATGAAAGCCTCATGTCCTCCGGCATGCCGGCGCTGTCGAGGAGGTTCGCGTCGGCGATCCACCACGCGGCGAGCGACTGCGCGGCGAACGTCACGAGCGACGCCGCGACGATGGCGACCAGGGCTGCAGCGGGTGCGCCAAACGCCTTCGTAACATGGTGGAGCGCCGGGGTTGCGCCGCGATCGGCGGCGGCCGCCGCGTAGATCAGGCCGCAGGCTACGAGCGGAACGACGATTTCGCTCAGGAGCGGGCCCAAGTTGGGGACGAGGCGCAGCGCGAATTCGGCGAGGATCGTGATGACCGCGAGCGCCGCCCACGTCCACGGACCCCGCTTGAACAGGCGCATCGCATCCTCGTACCACGCCAGCGCGTGCTGCCAGGGGACGATGCGCGGATGCAGATGGACCAGCGGCGGGGCGGGCAGCGGTGGCGGCAGCGTCGGTCACTCACGCGGAGCGTGTCACTATGCACCCTCGCCCAGGTAGGCGGCGCGGACGGCGGGATCGTGCAACAGCGTCTTCGCGTCGCCCGAGAGCGTGATCTCGCCCGATTCCATCACGTAGCCGCGATGGCTGACCTCGAGCGCGAGCTTCGCATTCTGTTCGATCAGCAGGATCGTGACGCCCTCGCCCGACACCTTGAGCACCGTTTCGAAGACCTTCTGCACCATGAGCGGCGCGAGGCCCATCGACGGCTCGTCGAGCAGCAGGAGCTTCGGCTTCGACATCAGCGCGCGCGCCCATGCGCGAGCATCTGCTGCTCGCCGCCGGACAGCGTGCCCGCGGTCTGCCGGCGACGCTCCTTGAGGCGCGGGAAAAGCGCGAACACGCGCTCGATGTCCTCCCGGATCCGCGGCCCGATCGTTCCGTATGTAGGCGCCCATCGCGAGGTTTTCCTCGATGGTGAGCGCGCCGAACACGCCGCGGCCCTCGGGAACCATGGCGAGACCCTTGCGCACGGAGCTCGAAAGCGGGGCGACCGGTCACGTTCTCGCCGGCGTAGCTTGATCGCGCCGTCTTTCACCGGCTGCAGGCCGGTGATGCCCTTGAGCGTGGTCGTCTTGCCGGCGCCGTTGGTGCCGATCAGGCACACGAGCTCGCCCTTGTCCACATGGAGGTCGATGCCCTTGACGGCATGGATGCCGCCGTACGCGATCTCGACGCGCGTCAGCTCGAGCAGCGCTTCCGTTGCCCGACGCAGCGCTCACGCCGCACCTTTGAGATTCAGCAGGACCTCGCCGCCGAGATACGCGGCGATCACCGCCGGATCCTTCTGCACGTCCGCCGCCGATCCCTCGGCGATCTTCTTGCCGTAGTCGAGCACGAGCACGCGGTCGCACACGCTCATCACGAGCTTCATGTCGTGCTCGATCAGCAGGATCGTCGTGCCGTCGCGGCGGATGTTGGCGAGCAGCCCCTTGAGCGATGTCGTCTCGGTGGCGTTCATCCCCGCCGCAGGCTCGTCCAGCGCGAGGAGCTTGGGCTCGGTGGCGAGCGCACGGGCGATCTCGAGGCGGCGCTGGTCGCCGTACGCGAGGTGCTTCGCCAGCGTGTTGGCGCGCTTCGCGACGCCGACGTAGTCGAGCAGTTCGTGCGCGCGCTTCTCGATCCCTTTCTCCTCGGCGCGCGTCTTCGCATCGCGCAGGATCGCGCCGAGCACGTTGCCGTGCGTGCGCACGTGGCGGCCGATCATCACGTTCTCGAGCGCGGAGAGGTTGGCGAAGAAGGCGGATGTTCTGGAACGTGCGGGCGATCCCGCGCTCGGCGACTTCGTTCGGCTTGAGCTCGTTGAGCGGCTGGCCGTCGAAGGTGAACTCGCCGCCGTCGGCCGCGTAGATCCCCGTCAGCACGTTGAAGAGGCTCGTCTTGCCGGCGCCGTTGGGACCGATGAGGCCGTAGATCTCGCCGTGATTGATCGTGAAGCCGACGTCCGACAGCGCGTGCACGCCGCCGAAGCGCTTGCTGATGCCCTTCGCGGTGAGGAGCGCGAGATGCGCTTGTCACTCATTTCGCCTCCAGCTCGCGCTTGCGCAGCGCCGAGGGAAGGATGCCCGCCGGCCGGTACAGCATCATCAGCACCAGCGCGAGGCCGAAGAGCAGCATCCGTATGACTTCCGGGCTCGATCAGCATCCGGCCGAACAGGGCCTTCTGCACGGGCTCGACCGTGTAGCGCAGGACCTCGGGGACGAACGACAGCAGGACGGCGCCGAGGACCACGCCGTAGACGTTGCCCATGCCGCCCAGCACGACCATCGACAGCACCATGATCGACTCGACCAGCACGAAGCTCTCCGGGCTGATGAAGCCCTGGGTCGCCGAGAAGATACCGCCGGAAATGCCGCCGAACGAAGCGCCCATGGCGAACGCCAGCAGCTTCATGTTCCGCGTGTTGATGCCCATCGCCCGGGCGGCGATCTCGTCCTCGCGGATCGCCTCCCAGGCCCGGCCGATCCGTGAGTTCTGCAGGCGCAGATTGATGACGATGATGACGATGACCAGGAGCACCATGAAGTAGTAGTACTTGATCGGCCCGGTGAAATCGAGCCCGAAGATCGTCTCGCGCGTGCGCGAAGTTGAACGCGCCGATCCGGAACGGATCGATCAGCGTGATTCCCTGCGGCCCGTTGGTGAGGTTCACCGGCTGCGACAGGTTGTTGAGGAAGATCCGGATGATCTCGCCGAAGCCCAGCGTCACGATCGCGAGATAGTCGCCGCGCAGCTTGAGCGTCGGCGCGCCCAGGAGCACGCCGAACAGGCAGGCGACGGCGGCGCCGAGCGGAAGGATGATCCAGAAAGGCAGGTGCAGATCGAAGTGCGGCGACGCGAGGAGTGCGTAGGTATAGAGCGCCGACCGCGTAGAACGCGATGTAGCCGAGATCGAGCAGTCCGGCGAAGCCGACGACGATGTTGAGGCCGAGCGACAGCAGCACGAACAGGATGGCGAGGTTCGTGATGCGCACCCACGCGGTGCCGATCGCGGCCAGCGCGAACGGCAACAGGACGAGGGCGATGCCGACGAGGGCAATGCCCACCCACGCGCCGCGCGGATACTTCTTCCGGTCGAAGTACTGCTGCATGCCGGATCTCCTACGCGCGGTCGCTGACGCGCTCGCCCAGGAGCCCGGAGGGCCGGAAGATGAGCACGGCGATCAGGACCAGGAAGGCGAACACGTCCTGGTAGTTGGATCCGAACAACGTCAGGTTCGGGTCGTCCACGCAGCGCCTCGCGATGGCGTCGGACCACGACGCGATCTGGCACAGATTGGTGAGATCGCCGACGTAGCCCGCGCCCAGCGCCTCGATCAGTCCGAGCAGCACGCCGCCCAGCATCGCGCCCGCGAGGTTGCCGATGCCCCCGAGCACCGCCGCCGAGAACGCCTTCGAGGCCGAGGATGAAGCCCATCTGGTAATGCGCAATGCCGTAGTACGTGCCGACCATGACCCCGGCCATCGCGCCGAGTCCGGCGCCGATCACGAACGTCAGCGCGATCACCGTGTTGATGTCGATGCCCATCAGTCCGGCGACCTGCTGGTTCTGCGACGTCGCGCGCATCGCGATGCCGAGCTTCGTCCGGTACACGAGCGCGAGCAGCCCGCCCATCATCAGCACCGACGTGACGATGATCACGACCTGCACGTTGGTGATCGTCGCGCCGTTCGGATTGTCGGTGATGGTGGATGGGCGTTACCGGTGATGATCTGCGGGAACGCGATCGGTTGCGGCTCCAGATGATCATCGCGACGTGCTGCAGGATGATGGACAGGCCGATGGCCGTGATGAGCGGCGCCAGTCGCGGCGCCTTGCGCAGCGGCCGGTAGGCGACGCGCTCGAGCGTGTATCCGACTCCCATGCAGACGGGGATCGCCACCAGAACGCCGGCGACCAGGATCGCAAGCGGCGGCAGTCCGATCGGCGCCCCGGCGAGCGCCGTGATGACGGAGAACGCGACCATCGCGCCGATCATCACGACCTCGCCGTGCGCGAAGTTGATGAGCTGGATGATGCCGTAGACCATCGTGTAGCCGAGCGCGACCACGGCATAGACGCTGCCGAGCGTCAGGCCGTTGATCACCTGCTGCAGGAAAATGTCCAAGCGACTCTCCCCGGGAGTGCGCCGCGCTGCGCCGGATCCTCCGCCGCGATTTGGACGGCTCCCAACCGCGGTAATTCGAGTCCGGGGATTGTGCGGGTTGCCGACCAAGCGGGCAACCCCGACGCATCGAGCAGCGGGCCGGTTCGGGCGACCATGCGCGTGCGCCTCAGCGCCGGATGCATGCAAAGCAAACGGCGCCCCGAGGACGCCGCTTTCGTCGGTGCGGAACGCTTACTTCTTGGGTGCGTCCTTGGCCGGGGCCATCGCGGGCGCCGGCGCCGGGCCGGCGGCGGAGCTGCCGGCGCCGCCGCAGCGGGCGCCGCGGTCGCGGCTGCGGCCGCCGGAGCTTCGACGGCCGAGCTTGGTCGTCTTGCCGGCCTTGATGATGGCGACGGGCTCGACGTTGCCGTTCTTCATCTGGAAGATCGTCATTTCGGCGTCCTTGCGGTCGCCCTTCTCGTCGAACTCGATGTGGCCGGTCGCGCCGTCGAACTTGATCTTGCTGATTTCCGGCAAGTACTTGGCCGGGTCGGTCGAGTCCGCGTGCTGCATGGCGGCGATCAGGATCTTGGTGGCGTCGTAGAAGAACGGCGCGTATTGCTTGACCTCGCCGTACTTCGCCTTGAACGCGTCCTGGAATTCCTTCGACGCCATCTGCGTCGGGATCCCGGCCTGCGAGCAGATCATGCCTTCGCGACGCGGGACCCGCGAGCTTGCTCATCTCGCTGGTGCAGGCGCCGTCGCCATAGGCGAACTGTCGCCTTGATCCCGAGCTCGCGGGCCTGCTTCAGCATCGGGCCGCCGGTCGCGTCCATGCCGCCGTAGAAGATCACGTCGGGGTTCTTGCCCTTCATCTTGGTCAGGATCGCCTTGAAGTCCGTCGCCTTGTCGTTCGTCTTCTCACGGGCGACGATCTGGACGCTGGCGCCCTTCAGCGTCTTCTCGACTTCGTTCGCGAGGCCTTCGCCGTACGCGGTCAGCGTCGTCGGCGATGGCGACCTTCTTCGCCTTCAGCTCGTTCGCGATGTACGCGGCCACCGCGGGACCCTGCTGGTCGTCGCGGCCGACGGTGCGGAACACGACCTTGAAGCCCTGTTCGGTGAGCTTGGGGTTCGTCGCCGAGCCGGAGATCATCGGCAGGCCGGCCTGGTTGTACACGGCCGACGCGGGGATCGACACGCCCGAGTTCAGGTGGCCGACCACTCCGGCGACCTTGGCGTCGACGAACTTCTGCGCGATCGTCGGGCCCATCTTCGCGATCGGCCTGGTCGTCCTCGCTCATCATCTCGAACTTGACGACCTTGCCGCCGATCTTGACCTTCCTTTCGGTGGCTTCGTCGACGGCGAGATGAACGCCATTCTCGTCGTCCTTGCCGAGGTGGGCGATGCCGCCGGTCAGCGGGCCGGCATGGCCGATCTTGACCGTGACGGTCTCTTCGGCGGGGGCGGTGCGGCAGCCTTCGGGGCTTCGGCTTTTTTCGGTTCTTCCTTGCCGCAACCATAGAAGGTTACGAGCGCGGCCGCGACCAGCGTCAGGCCGAGCTTACGTGTTCGTGTTCATTCAAATCCTCCGGGAATAGGGGTATGCCGAACGGGCAACAGGCAATTATTGGCCCTGCTCGCGCACGTTGTCAATCCGCTCGCTGAGATTCCAGTCCGGCGGGCCGCCGTTCGCGCACGCCGGCTGCGGCCCGTCGGAACGGGCGCGCGACCCGTCGCGGCGGGGTTTTCCATCCCGCTGCGGCGAGGGCCTAAACTACGCGCCTTCGCGAATCCGAACCGCGGTCTCCCCGCATCCAACCGGGGAACATTCTTCGCAGGCCGGTCCCGGATACCCCGGAACCGGCTCCGATGCGTACGGCGGCCGTCCCATCGGGCGACGCCATCAAGGGAGTCAGGCATGGCAAAGCGGTGGACGGGCAGGCGCGTCATCGGCGCGGCGATTGCGCTGGTGATCGTCGGGGCCATCGGCGGCACGGTCGCGATGCGGATTGCTCAAGAAGATCAACGACGCCCCCGGCGGGAAGAGCTGCCGAGGTGGTCGTGCTCGAGTTCTCGCCCGCCGATCTCGCCAGGGTGGATGCGCAGCCCTTGTCGCGCTGGCTTCCGGTCTCCGGGACGGTGCAGCCGCTGCGGCAGGCGACGGTCAAAGGCCAAGGTGTCGGGCGACGTGCGCCAGGTGCCCGGTGCGGGAAGGCGAATCCGTGCGCGCCGGCCAGTTGCTGGCGCGCATCGACACCGCCGACCTCGAGGCGAAGCTCATCGAGCGCAACGGCGCGCTCGAATCGGCGAAGGCCCAGCTCGCGATGGCCGCCAAGACGCAGGCGACCAACCAGGCAGCTCCTCAAGCAGAACTTCATTTCGCAGAACGCGTACGACAATTCCGAATCGAGCCTCGGGGTGTCGCAGGGCACGGTCAAGTCGGCGGAGGCCCAGGTCCAGCTCGCCCGCAACGCGCTGCGCGATGCGCAGTCGCCTTGTCCCCGCTCGCGGGCGTGGTCGCCAAGCGCCACGTTCAGGTCGGCGAGAAGGTCGCGTTCGATTCGCCGCTCGTCACCGTCGTCGACCTGACCGACATGGAGCTGCAGGCCGCGGTGCCCGCCGTCGACGTTCCGGAGCTCGCGATCGGCAAGGCCGTCGAGCTCACGATCGACGGCTTCGGCGAGCGCCGCTTCACCGGGCGCGTCGAGCGGATCAATCCGGCCGCCGAGCCGGGAACGCGCGCCATCCTTGTATATGTCGGAATCCCGAATGCCGACGCGCGCGCTCCGCGGCGGCATGTTCGCCACCGGCCGGATCGCGCTCGCGGCAAGCGCTCCGGTGCCGACGTTGCCGGCAACGGCCATGCGCACCGAGGCCGGACAGACGTTCGTGTGGACGGTCGAGGGCGGCAAGCTCGTGAAGCGCGGCGTCATGACCGGCCGCACGCGACGACGCCACCGGGCGCGGTCGAGGTCAAGACCGCGCTCGCCGCCGGACACGCCCGTGCTGGCCGCGCGCTTCGACAATCTGAAGGACGGGGCGCCCGGCGATCGTCAAAGCGCCCGGCGCCCGCACCTGTGCCGGCGTCGGCGCCGGCGACGACGCCGACGTCCGGCCGGACGCAAGCCGCGGGCTGACGCCGGCCGACCGAGGAGTCGCTGCCATGTGGATCACACGAGTCTCGATCAACAACCCGGTCTTCGCCACGATGGTGATGATCGGCATCGCGGTGCTCGGCCTCTTCGCGTACAACCGGCTGCAGCGTCGAGCAGATGCCCGACGTCAGCCTGCCGTTCGTGCTGGTGCTGACGACCTATCCGGGCGCGTCGCCCGAAGTGGTCGAGGCCGACGTCACGAAGCCGCTCGAATACGCGATCAACACGGTCTCCGGCGCGAGCCTCATCCGCTCGAACTCGCGCGGAAGGGCCAGAGCCAGGTCTTCGCCGAGTTCCGCATGTCGACCGACATGACGAGAGGCGATGCAGGACGTCCGCGACAAGATCGGGCAGGTGCGGCCGGGCTTTCCGAAGGACGTCAAGGAGCCGCTCGTCGCTCCGCGCCGACCAGGAGAACCAGCAGCCGGTCGTCTCGCTCGCCGTGCTGTCGCCGACGATGACGCTGCGCGATCTCACGTCGCTCACCGACCAGACCATCGTGAAGGCGCTCGAGAACGTTCCCGGCGTCGCGCGGATCGACGTCAGCGGCCGGGTGACGCGGCAGATCCTCGGTCCAGATCAAGCCCAACGCCGGTGACGTCGCTCGGCATCGGCGTCGACCAGGTGATCAACGCGATCCGCGCCGCGAACCAGGACGTGCCGGCGGGGCGCATCACGCGCGGCAAGACCGATTCGATCGTCCGCATCGAGGGCAAGATCAAGGATCCGGCGCAGTTCGCGCGGATCATCGTCGCGCCAGCAGGGCGGCGCGCCGGTCTACCTGTCGCAGGTCGCGGACGTCATCGACGGCGAGAAGGAGGAGACGTCGATCTCGCGGATCAACGGCCGCCCGTCGATCACGATCGACATCCAGAAATCGCAGGACGCGAACATCGTCGACACGGGCCGCGGCATCACCGCCGCCCTCGCATGCGCTGAAGAAGCGGCTGCCGGCCGACGTCGAGCTCCGCGTCGCCAACTCGACGGCCGAAGCGGCCGAGCGCGCCGTCAACCGCGTGAAGTCGACGATCGTCGAGGGCGGGCTCCTGACGGTGCTCATCGTCTTCCTGTTCCTGCACAGCTGGCGCAGCACGATCATCACCGGGCTCACGCTGCCGATCGCCGTGATCGCGACGTTCATCGCGCTTGTACGCGTTCGGCTTCACGCTGAACTTCCTGACGCTGATGGCGCTGTCGCTCTGCATCGGCCTCCTGATCGACGACGCGATCGTCGTGCGCGAGAACATCGTGCGCCACCTGGGGCTCGGCAAGAACCACCGTCACGGCGGCGCGCGAGGGCACCGACGAGATCGGGCTCGCGGTGATGGCGACGACGTTCGCGATCGTCGCCGTGTTCGTGCCGATCGCGTTCATGAGCGGGCTCATCGGGCGCTTCTTCTTCCAGTTCGGCGTCACCGTCGCCGTCGCCGTGCTGGTGTCGCTGTTCGTCTCGTTCACGCTCGACCCGATGCTGTCGGCGGTGTGGCACGATCCTCCGGGATCGCGCTTCGCGCGAGTGCCGTGGCTCGGCCGCTTCATGGAAAAGGTCGAGCACGGCATCGAGTGGCTCCACACGCTGTACGGCGAGATCCTCGAGTGGGCGCTCGGCCATCGCAAGAGCGTGATCGCGCATCGCCGTCGTGACGTTCCTCGCGAGCTTCGCGATCGTGCCGCTCGTCGGCACCGAGTTCGTCCCGCAGGCGGACGAGGGCTTCATCTCGCTGCGGCTCAACACGCCCGTCGGCTCGAGCCTCGAATATACGGACAGCAAGGTGCAGCAGGTCGAGGCCGCGCTCAAGTCGTTCGCCGACGTCGCGCTGACGATGACCACCGTCGGGATCGGAGGAAGGCCGCAACTACGCGCGCGTCAACCTGAAGCTCACCGATCGCGCCGCACCGCAACAGGACGCAGAAGGAGATCGAGGCGGCGATCCGCAAGGAGCTGAAGCCGATTCCCGGCATCGAGCTCGCGTTCGGCTTCGATCGGCCGGTGTGGGTCAACCTGCTCGGCCCCGATCCCGAGATGCTCACGACGCTCATCAACGAATTCGCGAAGAAGGTCGCGAAGATTCAGGGCATCGCCGACCTCGAAACGTCCGAGAAGGCTGCCGCGCCCGGCGCTGTCGATCCGGCTCAACAACGATGCCGCGGCCGACGTCGGCATCACCGTGCAGCAGGTCGGCGCGACGATCCGGCCGCTGCTCGCCGGCGACACGGTGAGCTACTGGCTCGGACCCGACGGCCAGAACTACGAGGTCAACGTGCAGTTGGCCGAAGGACAACCGGCGCCTCGCCGCGGACCTTGGCAACCTCTATCTCAGCACGACCAAGAAGGGCCCGGACGGCGAGACTGCGGATGGTGCCGCTGCGGCAGGTCGCCGAGATCGTCGAGACGACGTCGCCGCAGATCATCAAGCGGCAGGAGTTGCAGCGGCGCGTCGCGCTCTACGCGAACGTCGAAGGACGGCCGTCCGGCGACGCCAACAAGGAGGTGCAGAAGATCATCAGAGACTCGACGCTGCCGCCGGGCTACCGGTTCGACGTCGGCGGGCAGGCGAAGGACATGGAGGAATCGTTCCAGGCGGCGCTCGCCGCCCTGGGCCTCGCCGTGATCTTCATCTACCTGATCCTCGCGTCGCAGTTCGCGAGCTTCACGCAGCCGTTCGCGATCATGGCCTCGCTGCCGTTCTCGCTGATCGGCGTGTTTCTCGCGCTGCTGCCTCACCGGCACGACGCTCAATCTCTTCTCGATGATCGGCTTCATCATGCTGATGGGCCTCGTGACGAAGAACGCCATCCTGCTCGTCGACTTCGCCAATCGCGCCCGCCGCGCGGGGCGAGCC
>ERZ1370068.9905-contig-8648_pt1 | contig 58308 bp, 83 predicted proteins | sample MGYA00561227_ERZ1370068 | MGnify/ENA primary metagenome ERZ1370068 (study PRJEB38410, sample SAMEA6850437) | metagenome | study: Metagenomic assessment of the ecological functions of the soil: analysis of the soil microbiota associated with the... | reverse complement strand
ATGCCATAATCAATATATCCTGGGCTTGACAGATATTGCTGATCTTCTCCACGGCTACGGGTCCTGAAATAATTAATGGTGTACGTGCATCGCATCAATAAGCACCGAATCCACTTCATCTACCATTGCAAAATGATGTCTGCCTGCTGCACCATTTCCGCGGCAGGGAATGCACCATGTTATCCCGCAGGTAGTCAAAGCCAAATTCGTTATTAGTACCATAAAAAAGTAATAATCGGCGAGATAAGCAAACGTTGCCGTCCTTCTTCGGAATTGGGCTGGTGTTTGTCGATACAATCCACTTTCAAACCCAGCCATTCAAAAATAGGCTGTCCGTTCCATTCCTGGTTTCGTCGTCGCGTGCCAGGTGGTCATCATTTACGGTTTACAATGTGTACCCCTTCAGCCGGTAAAGCATTCAGATAGGCAGGCAAAGTTGAAACCAGGGTCTTGCCTACCTCGCCGGTAGCCATTGCAACGTCTTACCGGAATGTGACACAGCGCCACCTATCAATCTGCACATCGTAGTGAACCATGTTCCAGGTTACTTCTCCGCCTTGCAGCCGTCCAGGTACCTTTATACACCAGATTTATCGCCATCGATTGTTATATCTCTCCTTCTTTACGCTCAGGTCACGATCAAGTTGCGTTGCCGTTTGAAACGATCTCGCTGTTTTCCTTGAACCGTCGTGCACGTTTCGCTTTTACCACGGCAAAAGCTTCCGGCAGGATTTCTTGCGAAAATCTCCTCAATTTTTTTATCGCGGTCTTTTTTAAGTTTTCTGTCCACTTCCTGGTAGATAGTGTCCTTACCCGTCAGGTCAGCTGAAAGGAAGTTCTTCAGCCTCACTTACTTTTTTAATGCCATGGCTTCGTGGTTGGGGCTGAATGGGCCTGGATACGCTGGCGGAGAATTCTGGGTCTTGCCACGAGGCCGATCATTGCTTATGGATGGCTAACGCAGTTGATTGGAAAATCTCTTGCACAACCGGGAAAGGACCTCTTAACGTCCTGTCCGATTTGTTGCCACCAGCCTTGAAATAAACCGACTAAGGTTATGCTTTTCGTTATTGGGTGATACTTAAAGTTCCGGCCGCAAAGACGTCAACAGGCCATCAGGGGGAGGCAAACAATGCAATTGCGCGGGAGGACGCCTGTAGCGCAGAATGCCAGTGGTTCAAGAAAATGCAAGAGCCTATTTTTAATCAATAGGTAATTTGCGTTATTATTATTAGCGTAAAGTCAATTATGCTCCGGATTTCAATCCGCAGTGGAACAGAATATCATAATCCTGGGTATGTCAAAAAAAGAAACTATTTTGGTTTTTTCCCTGCCGTGTGATGGTTTTATCAATGGCGTGCCGTCCAGCGACTACCGGGAAAAAGCATAGAGAAATAAACGCTGATGCTATTTATTTTGACTATAATATCGCTGGCGATGAGGAAAATAACATAACATCTGCACAGCAAGTGCAATACCGCATTGGAGTGTCCCAATGCGGTGGACCTGGACTAATGCCCAACCGGGAAAAGTGCAGAATTTGATGGGGAGATGATAGGAGCCAGATAGACTCTTAAAAGGAATGGAACATGGTATGAAGTAAATAGTCCGCTTGATGAATTCGAAGGACAGCATATATAATCGTTTCTTACGAATTCGTACATACAAAGACGTTCAAAAACGAAGGTGCCGGCGGTAACGAGGGGCGACCTTGTATTGGGTGGACGGGTTAAATTCAGGAGATCTATCAGGGTTTTGCGATACCGCTTCACGGCTTTTACAGCAGGGGCATTGACAGGGTAGACACCGTGGGCAAGATGGCCGCATTTCTATCTCGGAGCGAACTTGATAATGTCACCGATGGACCGGTTACCTTCATCGAATTTTATCGGGAAAGCCAAAGCGAATCCAAAAGAGACGACAATTGAGAACGGAGAGAAAGAACTATCTATAAGGTATGGGCGTAAGACGAGATCTTCTTCAGTTAAGGGATACAGTTGACGCTTCGCCACCGCACATGAAAGCCCGGCAGAAAAAGTGTAATAAATGTTTTCATCTTTTTACCCGGTCTATGCAGATTTCCGACGAAGTCAGCCCATACCTTTACGGCCGAAAAAGGATTAGAACGACGGATAGTTTTAATAGAAGTATCCAGACTTTGCGTAATCTTTTGCAACTTATAGAACCCGTTAGATGCCGCTTCAAAATCTTCTCATGGCCGGTCAATTAAAAGAGGTTCGCCAACCGTACTAAATCAGTGCAAAGCTTATAGCAGCATCGCCAAGGCTATGAAAATGGTCAGCGCACGCTGACCGAGTGCGCCGGGCGCTGGGATGCTATCATTCAAATGCGGCCCTATGCAAAAAGTTGCAGGAATTGCTCAGCAATATTGTCAGCAATGGCGATGGATGACGTCGGAATGGAGCTGGCAGGCGGAACGCCCCGTGGGAAAGAGTTTTACCGATCGTCATTGCCAGCGATCGGGGCCTCGCCGGCGCTACAATGCCAATACTATTAAGCTTACAAAAGCAACAATTGCGGAGAGATAATATGCGAGTTGCCCGCAGCTGGAAGAAAGGTAACATTGTGATCTGGAATATTAAGTGCAAAAGGGGCATGAACATTTTACCAAAAACAGTTTAAGACAGACGCGACACATAAGGACATTTTTCTGCAACTCACCTTTGAAAACGTGCAGAAGGCGGCACAGGCAGCAATGACTTCCGCCATTTGAAGAAAAGCAGATTTGATGCAATGAGAGATCGCTTACAGCCAATTTAAGAATGCGTAGCCATGCACAGCGGTTGCAGTAGAACGTTTTTTGCCCATACCAAAAAGTTTCAAAAGAAAGAAGGCGATAAGAAAGCTGATTTATATATTTGATCCTTCCAAAGAGGAGTTGTTAGCAGAGCTGGAAATTGCCCAAGACTCCAATACCCAATTATACTGAAAGCCGTAGTAAGATTCTTTTGCTTCCGGAGCACGTAGCGCCAGGATGACTGCAATGGATAAAGCCAGTTAGCAAATCAGAGTTGTTGCACGCAACTTGAAAATCTCTATAACCGGGCTAAAGCCAGGCGGCCATCACTACTGAGCTAACTGAAATCGTAAGCGGGGCCGCAGCATTGCGGGATAATTCCTTCGCGGGGCGGAGGCACAAAGCTCAAATAGTAGTTATCCCCAATTAATGCTTTAACAATCGGAAATGTTGATAACTGGGACGCTCATTTGAGATGATGTGACAGATATTTTCGTCGCCTTGGTATTATTATTGAGCAAATTAAATACGGTGATGCAATCGACTTTACTTTGCAAATGGTTCTCGTTTGTAAATGGCGCCTAAAACTCCCGCCTCTGAGGGGATACGGGCATGGAAATATCTAATCTTATACCGCCACATATTGATCAGCTTTAATTTTTTTGCAAGCGATAAGCCGCCGACCGCATTGGATATTACGGAACTTTTGAACAATGCTTTTGGATTTATGGAGAGACAAGGTTTCACTTGACCAGGTGGAGACGGCCGAGCTGACGGTGTCACGAGAAATACAATTCAGACTTTTATCCCTTCGAAATGCGGCAGAGTGGCGGAGGTTGGCAGTTCCTTACTAAAAAGATTATCATAAAACCATAGCTCAGCTCAACGGCGATAAATTTTTAAAGAGATTATCGGCGGCATCAGCTGGAGACAATTATCGCTTATAAACAACCGGTCACCAAGGGAGAAATAGAATCAATACGTGAGTGAGTTCAGATTATGCCGTTCAAAAATTACTGGAAAAGGAACTGATCATAATCAGCGGCCGTATATTGAAAAGCTACCCGGGCATCCTTTAGTTTATTCTACGTCGCGCAATTTTATGGATTATTTTTGGCATCAATTCGGCTTTGGGAGAAGACGGCCTGACATAAGGTGATTGGCGTAGACACAGGTTAGTAAAGCCTGCCGTTATAAAAGGGACAACCGAACTAAGCGACGAAGAGCCGAAAAAGAACCCACCGATGAGGAGGCAAGCCGTGCCATCCGTCGCCGAAGCAAGGTGAATTGGTGGATGAGGCCTCACAAACCTACTCGAAGATGATGGGGCTTATTAGCAAAGGCCCCAAATAGCAGCCTTGCAGAACAGGGCATTTTTCAATTCGGAATTTGCAGACGAGTGGCCAAGGTACTTTGCAAGTCGATGATAGAGATTTTTCCGCAAGCAGAAAAGCTATAGCAGCGGTGACCGAAATGATAGCGCCTTGGGCGGCATCGGATGTGGCCTTATCTTCGCCAACTATGTCCGGACAACACTATCCCATCAGCAATTAATAGAAGTTGCAAAGGAATTTGGAACACCGGTCTACGTGTACCATGCCGAGAAAATTGCCGATCAATACAGGAAGTTGACGCACCGCATTCAGCAGAACCAATACCGTGTTTTTCTATGCCTGCAAGAGCGTTAACCAATGTCAGCATCACTTCGCTGGTTTATCCAATCTTTGGGAGCCGGGGTCGACTGCAGATTCGATAAATGAAGCAAAAGCCTGGCTTTACATGCTGGATTTTCACCGCAAAAGGTTCTGTATACGTCAAATGGCATTGCTTTGGCGAAATAATGAAGCAAAGGAACTAGGCGTAAATATTAATATTGATAGTTTGTCCGGCCTCGAAAAGTTTGGCCACACAATATGGACATAGTTACCCGATCGGTATCCGCCCTTCGTCCAAATATTATGGCGGGAGGTAATCTAAAGATCTCAACCTGGTCATGATAAGTAAATTTCGGGATTCCTGTTGACCAGTTACAGAACTTTGCGTAGTAAAAAATACAACATTCGATCACTGATCTGCACATTCATACGGGGAGCGATATCAAGGATGCAGATGTTTTTGTAAAAGGGATTGACGTATTGTTGGATATTATTCCTCACTTTAAAGAATTAAAGTCAATTGACCTAGGTGGAGGCTTTAAAGTGCCTTACTGTCCGGCGATGGCAAGAACTGACATTGACCTGCCGGTCCGAAAAGTAAAGAGCCTCGAACCATCCCCAGGCTAAAGGATTGCAAATATGGTTTGAGCCTGGAAAATTTCTTGTAAGTGAATGCGGTTATTTTGTGACGCAGGTAAATGTGATGAAACAAACATCCGCGACCACTTTTGTAAGTGTGGACAGCGGTTTCAATCACCTCATACGCCCCATGTTTTCACGATTCCTACCATCATATCGAAAATATCAGCAACCCGGGCGGCGCACTGAAAAAGTATTCAGTGGTCGGGAATATTTGCGAAACAGACACTTTTGCGTGGGATAGAAATCTCAATGAAACTCGGGAAGACGATTACCTCCGTTTTTTATAATGCCGGCGCTTATGGATTTGAAATGTCTTCGAATTTTAATTCTCGTTATAAACCGGCTGAGGTGATGATCAAAGATGGCAAACCCGTTCTGATTCGTAAACGATGATGTGTTTGATGATCTTCTGAAAAACCAGGTGGAAATAGATTGACGCGGCAGCCGATCGTGCAATATATTTTTGATATCAGATCCCCACAATTCCTATTCGCCTTCTTCAATATCGTCGCCTGACTTAGTGATCCCTTTGTTTGCGGATGTTGAATCTTCTCTCGCTCCGGTTTTTCTTGTGGTGCCATGAATCTCCAAAGATATAAACTAAAAACACAGCAATTATAAGAATAACCGGAATGGCTGGCAAACTCATTATTCCGGGCTTACTTTAATCAGGATCGTGGTTTTAGAACTTGCAGGCACTGAACCACCCATAGCTTCGGTATTGCCATTAGATTCAATAGTTATCGTTTTTTTCCTTTATAAGCCCGGTTACACCACATCCAAAATAATTCTTCCAGTGCTTGTGCTGTTCAGGGTGGTGATGGCTTCCCGTCCCATCATTGTGTGTTTTGGTGGTAGTAGTCGAACTGCCTTTAAAGCCAACCACAATAGTCGAATCCAATACGTCCGACAGAGATATACTCAATATTGTACTTTCCACTTTCATCCCGTCCCGATTCCACCCATGCTTCTCCCTTTTGTGACCGATTTGTCAGGGGAAGACCTCTAAAAAACTGGCGCTTCCTTTTTGGCGGATAGACAGCGTCTGTGATATCTTTCAGCATATTGAAAATAATAGCCAGGCGATCGTCGGGCCTCGGCGGCTTCTTTTTTTCAGACTCTCACCGTCACCACCGTGCCATTGCCATCAACGGTCATGTCAAAATTTGTGTGGAGCAATTTTCTTAACCGGCTCGTTAAACGGGTCCTCCAGGTCTTTTTTATTATCTGAATCGAAAGATCAGTTTTTGCCCCATGCCTTCGAAATTGAGATGCTATTTTTTTGTTTCGTGGTGAAGGGTGCAGTTATCTTTCGTTTGATTGATTACCTGGTATCCGTGGAGCGCATTAGCATTTGCGGTGAAATCGATCGCCTGTCCGCGGCCTGCTGCGTCACTGAAGCTTTGATCTCTAACCTAACGTCCAGCACCTGTCCCTTAGCAAACCGGAATCTTCGGAGAAACTGTTTGACCGGTCGCGATAGTAGCTGAAGCTCACGAAAATGCTCAAGTATACATAATACTTTATCATAAAAGGTCGGGTCTAATTCAAAAATGACGAAACTTCTTTGAAGATAGTTCGGATTTAGTTGAAAAATTGCAGTTCTGGCAATTTTGTGATGAAGTTAATATTCCAGCTGATCTTCCTACATTTTAGTTATTAAAGGATTTTGCCAGCTGGATAGTTATGAACAAGAACCAGCTGGATCATGCGGTCTGAAGGCAAAGATCTTGCTGCAGGACCTTGCAGCCAGACTGACCGGACTAAGATTAGCGATCCCCGGATTCAATTTACAACTGACACCAACTTACAATACATGAATCCGAATTCATACAGAATACGTCCGCATAATGAAGCATCCCAATCAAATTCGGATGTTCTTACTGTTTAAATTACCAAGTGCTTTTTCTGCGGAGTCAGGATACGGGACATCGATGAAAGACGCTGTATTGTTACGGTGCCCTATAAATGGTTTTCACAAAATCCGTTTAAATCGACCTACTTTGCCTGCCTCGTCCATGGCTGCTGAAATGAGCACCGGGGCCCTGGGCCATGGCTCATGTATAAACGTATTCCTGCGATTTCGATGCTCGTTGTAAAAGTGGATTCGGAGTATTTCAAGAAAGCTACCGGGAGAACTACATTTATTTGTGAAGATGGGGAAGCATTGCTGCAGACAATACAAGGACAGTATTGCAACCGGCGAAGGACGGACATTTCGTGCTAAATCAACAGGAAGAAATGCCAATAATGAAACGGTGGCAGAATTCAATGTTACCTGGTCATTTAAGGCTAAACGACAATAATATTCTTATAAATCTAAAAGAAGCCCTCGAGGTTCGGGAACTCGAAGTTCCCGATATTCAGAAGGCGAGGGGATTATGAAAATAGCTTTCCACGGGGCAGCACGCACCGTTACCGGTTCAAAGCACTTGCTGACATTAAAAACGGGAAAAAAATTCTTCTGGATTGCGGATATGTTCCAGGGAATGGGACAAGACACTGATACATTTAATCGTGATTTTGGATTCGAACCTTCGGAGGTTGATGTTGATGATCCTTTCGCATGCCCATATCGATCACAGCGGCCTAATACCCAAGCTGGTCAAAGACGGGGATTTTCCGGAAAAATATTTTGTACTTCAGCTACCAGGGAATTAACTAAAATAGTTGCTGGAAGACTCCGGGGAGATACAGCAAATGATGTACAATACAGTAATAAACGAAGACTTGCCGAAGGCCAGATTTTATTACAGCCCTTTATACAGTTGAGGATGCGAGAAGATCATTTGACTCCTTTGCCGAATTGCAATACGGCGAGTGGAAGCAAGTGATTGATGGCGTCGAGGTGTTAATCGCTCGATGCCGGTCATATCATTGGCAGCGGGTGTGTGCATTTGAAAATTAATGAAAACGGAACAGTGTGCGTCGCCTGACGTTTCAGCGGTGACGTGGGCCGATACCGTGATATAATTTTAAGATCTCCGAAAATTCTTCTCCGCAAGCCGATTTTATTTTGCTGGAATCAACTTATGGAAACAGCCTGCATAAGATGTGCTGACCACACCCGATCATTTGCTTCAATGGATTAACAAGGCCTGCCTGCAGAAAAAAGGAAAACTCATTATGCCCGCCTTTAGTGTAGGACGCATGCAGGAAATTTTATTTTCCTTAATCAGCTTTGAACTCGAAAACAGGCTGCCACCACCTCGATTATTTTTTAGACAGTCCTTTAAGCCTTGAGGCTACAGAATTAATAAAGAGTTATCCTTCTCTTTAACCAGGTATATCTCAGCAGATTCTTAAAAAGATTCGGATCCTTTTTCATTTAAGGTTTGAAATATGTGAAAACTGTAGCACAATCAAAACTCCTCAACTCCCGGAATGAACCCTGCGTTATCATTTCTGCAAGTGGTATGGCTGAAGCGGGAAGAGGTAAAAGCATCATCATCAGCAATACGATTGAAAACAGCCGCAATACTATTTTATTACGACTGGGTTATTGCGAGCCTCATTCATTAGGTGGACGGCTGCTCGCCAGGAGCAAAAGAAGTATCCATCTTTGGGGTTCATCATGAGGTGCATGCTGAAATAGGTGCCATTCGTAGCATGAGTGCTCACGGTGATTACGATGATTTATGCCAGTGGCTGGCTGGCCAGGATCCGCGGCTGGTACACAAATTATTCCTCGTGCATGGCGAATATGATGTTCAGCTTGAATTTAAGAGAAGGTTGACCAGGAAAAGGATTTGCCGATGTTGAAATTCCGGAAAGACACTCTGAAACAGGACTCGGCTAAGGGACTATCTCATCTTAAATCTCCTTGACTATTCACAGTGGATAAATTCTCCTCATTCAAGTGAGTATTCTTCATTTGACAGAATAGCATTTCTAAACCCCAATTATTTCTTCGAAATGTCAGACAACTTTGCTAAACTGTCACTTTAATGGCCCTGCCGGAGATTCGTTCAATCAAAAATACGCAAGCTTATAAGGCTGAAAAAGAGCGCAGAATGATCCGTTAACATAATGATACGTTAATACACCTGCCTGAGTTGTTCCTTTCACAACTCTTAATAAACATGGCATATTATATTACGTTTATAGATTGAATAAATCAAAATCAAATAACAAAGGAGTTTTTATGAAGAGTAAATTGAAACTGTGAGCGGATATCTGGCCGTCGTCTTCTTGCTTGCAAGTTGTGCTCCTACAGCTCACGTCGAAAAAGACGAAAATGCTGATTTTAGCCGTTACAAAACCTTTTCCTGATAGACAAAGATGGTAAGGGTGAAAGCGATCGCAATAGATCCAATGATCTAAGCGAACACAAAATCAGGCAGGCCGTAAGCAAGGAATTGAAAAAGCAGGATGGAGGGAGTCAAAAAGAAATCCCGACGTATTGCTTAGCTACGATGTATTGGTAGAAAGATCGATAAAGAACAATCAAGCCCGCGGTACTCAATGCCTTTACAAGTGACTTTTATAATCCATATTCCCGCAGGTTTTTCACATGTTTATTATCCTTCTCAATTTATTGGCTATGGAAAACCAGGAAGTCTCCCGTGAAGGAACCGTAACTATTACAATGACCGATGCAGATACCGAAAAGACCGTTTGGCAGGGCTGGGCCACGGATCGAGGTAGAGATAGCAGGCACATGACTGGTAAAGAAATCCAAAATAGCGTAAAAGCCATTTTCAGAAAATTCGATCTGGCGAAAAACTAATTTAGATCCGGACGGTCGAAGCTGATTGGCCCCATGCAGTTTTGAATAGAATTGCATCGGGGCTTTTTCAATTATTAAGCCAGGTGACCAGCGCAATTATCCTGCACTAATTGGATAAACCGGCAACTTAGGTTACCTTAGTTTCTCATAATTGTTGCCATGCATATCGAAACTAACGTTGCTTCAGCCGCTCCGGCTACCGGTTCACGTAAATATTTTTGGTATTTCACTTATTGCAGCACTTGCCGGATTTATTTTTGGATTTGATACGGTTGTTATTTCCGGAGCCAACCAACCTATTAAGGATATATGGCACACCACCGAAATCTCTCCCTGGTTTCATGGTTTTTTATTATGTCATCGGCTTTGTGGGGCACCGTTGTCGGTGCTGTATTTGCAGGTGTACCTACCCAGAAATACGGAAGAAAGAAAGTTTTATTTTGGGTTGGTGTACTGTTCAGTGTTTCGGCATTAGGTTCTGCCCTGGCGCAGGATCCTTACACCTTTTCATTTTTTCGGTTTATAGGTGGTTTGGGTATTGGTGTTTCTTCAGTGGCAGCGCCTACCTATGTTTCCGAGATTTCAACACCCGGCTCACCAGAGGTTGCCTTCGTCGCGATGTACCAGTTCAATATTGTGTTTGGAATACTGGTTGCCTTTCTTTCCAATTATTTTTACAAGGTCTGGGCGGAAAAATGACTGGCGATGGATGTTAGGAGTAATGGCGGTACCATCTCTCTGATTTATACCTGCAATGGTGGTAACAATTCCTGAAAGCCCGCGATGGCTGATTGCAAAAAGAACGATGAAACTACCGCAAAAAAGTACTGGCTAAGCTTGGGTTCTAAATGTGGAGCAGGTTGTTGCATCTATCAAAGCCAGCATTCAGCATGAAACGCCTTCAGGACATGCTTCCGGGAGTGTTCAGGCAGGAAATATAAAACCATTCTTTGGCTGGCATTCCTGCGTGGCATTTTTCAACCAATGGTCGGGGATAAATTTCATTTTATATTATGCACCCGAGATTTTAGAAAGGGCCGGGCTTGCCGCTAAAGAGTCTTTATTCAATTCTATTGCCATAGGGTGGCACCAACCTCATTTTTACTTTTGTCGGATTGATACACTTACTGACCGTGTCGGAAGAAAAACACTTATTGATTATTGGCTCGCTGGGGTTATATCGTCAGCCTGTCTATGGTGGCATGGCTCGTTTTATTCCGGTGCCGGCCGCGGGTGTTTCTGATGACGTTTCTCTTGTTGTTTATTGCATCTCATGCTGTCGGACAGGGAGCCGTAATCTGGGTTTTAATATCAGAAATATTTCCCAACAAAGTGAGGGCATCCGGCACAGTCATTCGGGGGCAAGCACACATTGGCGTTTGCGGCAATCATTACATTAATTACCCCTGTTTTTTTGATAAGCAAACTGGTGTATTCAGTTGGCGACAAAAGCCGTGGCCCATATTCGCCTTTTCTCTCGCATTCATGATGGTTCTTCAACTTATCTGGGTATTAACAAAAAGTCCCGGAAACAAAGAGGTATCGCTTGAAGAACTTGAAAAAGATTGGTCCGGGAATAGGTTTGATTGACCGCAACGTCGAATACCGGCATTGACCAACCTTTAGCGATGTAAATTAACCGGTGAAATAATCTTCATATCGCTAATAATTTACTGTCGGGCTACGAGTCCTTTATTACCTGAATTTACCGCGTTAACGCATAGCTGACTGTGCTATTAATTTTACGGAACACTTCGCCATTGATCAACCGGTTTTTTAAGATCTTCTGAACCCAATAGTCTTCCCTGTTCATCATAGGGTTGTGGCTGATCGAAAAAACCAGCGTGAAATATTTTTCGGGCTTTAGAAAGCCGCTTAGTTTTTGATCTCTCACCGAGATGAAAACGAGAAATTTTTTTCACGTTTTTCATAATATTCACAGGTTGGTGATCCAGGTACAGTTTGCTTTTGCATATCGCTGAGCTCATTCCATTCATTTGATCGACATCAAACTGGTATTTATGAAGCGTATCGATCAGGTAAGACTCGGACGTGTTGAAATCATAGATGTACCTGATGCTGTCAGTGTGTATCTCAATTCCTATGCGCGTTAGTTTTTTATCGTGTAATTCAAGCGCAAAAGGAGTTTTATCATATAGTTGTTCTGAAACGGTCCCGTATTGATTGAAGGGTTGCTTCGTTTTCAGCATAATAATAATTCTGCGTGAATTTTTTGAATGCGAGCAGGAACTGGAGCCAAGCAACCAAGGCCAGTAAAATGATATAGTAAATAATAAATCTCATTTTTTTCTTTATTCTGAAATCGGTTATACCAAAATACGATCTTGCGCAGAAATTTCTTCATCTACCCATGCTGCACCGTCATTTTTCCGCAATCCCAGTAAGTAATGTTCTGTTTATCTTATTTTTATCTGCCCGGCTTGATACGTTCAGCAACAAGACAAAATGGAGTGGGTATTTGTCTTGCCACAGCATGTGACTACATGAGTTTTTTTGCTTATACAGTAAACGGTTGTTCAGGTATACAAAAAAATGGGGGCCATCCTGCAGCTTTTTTTCGAGATAAGCGATGGTAAATCCATCGTAGAGCCAGGGCCGGATCAGGTCAGCGCCCTTTTGCATGCACTTTGCCGGGAGCAATTTGCGCAGCATACGATTAAACTTAGCAAAATTGGTTGAAGCCCATAATGTGCTTTCATCGCCATCCTGAAATCGAAGGTTAATAATGTTCCACGTAACCTTTGAAGTGATCAGCCAGTGTAAGAAACCAAATTTCCGCACAGCCGGGCTTATATCGAAGACGGTCCTTTCTATATTTCAGAAGTCCTGCTTCTTTTCTCACGGCAGCACCTGGTTTCAGCATCACTTTACCCATTCTTGCCTTTCCTTTTTGATATAGTTCAATCATAAAACGTGAAAAACCAAGGGGATCATAAGTTAAGGGGATATACGTTAACGCAAAGTAGGAACAAAAATTAGTTCCCTTGCCTTCATAAAACTTAAATGGAGTAGTGGCAAATAACTTCAGGTTTTCGAGGAACAATACCGGGTCTGCATTGGGCCAGTATTTACGGAATCGAGGCGTTGCACGCTGTCAAGAAGGCTGATGGCCTGTTGCCTTGTGGAAATTTGATTACTGTCGGCCGGATTACCGGCAGGCGACGCATTAATTTTGATATTAAAACATGTCAGCAGGGTAATCCAGCAGGAATGTTGTATGGTGTCGGAACAGAATCTGCAAACGATATCTGAGTTTTCTGGTAAGGCAATAAGTTATCAAAATACAAAGATAATTGAATTCGTTGTAGTGTCTAAGGCGACCAGCTTCAAATTTTTTATTTCAAATGCTCATTTTTTCCTCTTTCCTGATCACAAAAAGGTTATCATACGCGGTATCAGGGAGATCAGCCGGTATTTTACTGAACCGCACAATTTATTTACGATATCATCCACGGTGTTACTGTGTCCAACAATCAAGGCATTTTTTCAATGACAGCAGGTGGGAAATAAATGATTCGTTGGGGACAGGTTCATATATTTCGGTGAGTTTAGGTTGAAATAATTCTTCACTGGTTCCGCGAGTCGACAACGTGCGAAGAGTGTTAGTAGAAAATACATAGCCAATCTTCTTTGTTTTCAATACTTCTTTTAAGGCTTCCGCACGCTGCTTTCCAGCTTCAGTTAATGGTGGATTATTGTTCATCATTGTTTTCCGGTGCTCTGCGGCGCTTCCTTTTCAGCATGACGCACGACGTAGTAAGTTTGGCTGCATGACGCAAGAATCAAGCAAAGCACCAAAGCTGTCAGCAGGTATTTCATAGCCAATGTGTCTGGGTTTATAGTTTTGTTTTATTCCGTTTATATCGTCGCGAAGAAACTTCTCGCCAAAGGCCGCATTAATATCCCGATCATTTTTGTTCGCTTTCGACAAGGACCGGATCGATCTTTCGCCTGCTATATTGTTCCAGTCTGCGAATAGTCCAAATTGATACCGATAACCGGATGATTACCGACCGAAAATCCGGCGATGACGTCGCTGAAATAATGCAGCCGAAGATAAATCCTGCTGAACCCAATGGCAGTAATATAAGAATTATCAGCAACGAAATCAGTAACATTTCCAGATCGGCTCCTTCACGTTTTCCCAAACAAGGAAAATAAGCAACCCGTAAAAAGATACGCTCATCAAAGCGTGTCCGCTCGGGAAACTAAGTCCTCTTGCAGGTTCTAACAATGGAACCAATGGGCGTGGACGGTTGTGTAGAATTGTTTGAGAAGGTCGTCAATAAAAGTCCGCCGAGCAACCACGGGGACATCCGATTGAATACCATCGGTGTTTCTTTTTAAGAACAGAAAATAAAATGCCAGCATAGAGATCGGCCGGTATCAGAAACTTATGGTTTCCAAGAGAAACGTGATAAACAGGTAGAAAAGAAGTGGTAAAAAGGGGTCACCAACTCCGGAAACCCCGTCCAAAATGATAAAGTCATAGGATTGGTCTCTTCAGGTTAAAAACACGGAAGGCCAGGATACTGAATACGATCAGTGCGCCGGCAAAAAGAATGAGCACAATTATTAATTCTGCCGATAATAATGCCAATTCAGCGAGCTTTCTCTTTGATGGACAAACGCATCCTGTCCACTCATATTTAAGCTTTTTAAGTTAGAAGGTAAAGCTGCGCCATTTTTCCTGATAACAGGTAACTGCGATTGAAAATCGAGACAATCCTCTTTTAAGAGTATCGATGCAACTTGTACGGTAACTTCCAGGATCCCGGGGTTAATGTTGAAATTGCATCTCGTAAATTATGGGCCACATTTTCCCCGTCACAAATGTTTTTTGATGCGCCGAATCATACGCTATGCCATTCATTTCCATCGAACCCGAGATATCTTGCCCCCTTGCTTCTCTTGCAAGCGACCCCAGTTCACTTCTTGCCACAACCCCTCCGGTTGAAGCATTAATTTTAATGATCCCCGGCCGTGCCATACACATTGGCATATATGAAACCATCGATGAATTCCAGTTCATTGACCTTCATTACCGGGGCCATTGTTGTCGAAAACCTTTATTTGTTTTGTAATGTTGAAATTGTCCGTGCCGAGATAGCTGATTTTGTTGGTACCATCACTAATTATCAGGAACTCGCCATCCGTCGTCATTCCCCATCCTTCCTGAACCTGGCAATTTAAACGCACCTAACTTTTTATAGGTGTTTGCATCATATATAAACCCTGCCCATGCTGATAGGTAAGCTGGTAAATTTTATTATTGAGGAAACAAATACCTTCTCCAAAATACTCCCTGTCCACTTCAACTTTTGTTTCAATCTTGCCGGTAGATGTGTCAACGATACCAAAAAGCGACCTGGTTTGAGGCATATCGTCCGGCGAACCCGTGCTTTCATACAAGTTCCCATCATGTACCAGGAATCCTTCGGTAAAAGAAGTGGTGTCATGTGGATGTGTCTTTGTTACCGCAAAATTGATAATTGGAATTTGATTCGATGAATGACCCGGCTCACCATTAACCTCGCCCTCTTCATTCGTGCAAGCCGAGAAAATAAGAAGCATATAAAGAATAAAAAGGTCGGTTTCATTTTCCTTATTAAAGAAACTATTTTTGGTTTTTAGCACCCGTACAGCTTCAACCCGAATTTCATTCGATTTAATGGATTCATCGATTCTACGAATAATCGATAAAGGAATGAATCAAAGTGTGTCCCATTTAAAAAAAGGCTATGTTTTTTCTATCCGGCTCAGCCAAATAGATGGCGACATCCATCGGAAAGCAAAATTAATTCATATTTCAGCGGCTCCATCATAAGAATGAATATGCTATTGAAAAAATCTTATTTTTAATTCCCGCTCACAGTAAGGCTATTGCTGATATCCTTTGATTTCCCTTTAAAATAAATGAAATTTGTTACAGTTATGAAATGCTGCATGACCGTTTTGTTATTCGTGACTACACTGTGCTATGGACAAAAATGGGAAGCTGAAATAAATGCTGGTCTTACTGGTTATAAGGGCGATCTTACCGAAAATCCTTTTGCAGTTAAAACGATGCGCCCGGGTCTTGGATTTAATCTGAAATATAATTTCGATAATGCTATCCTGCTTCGGGGGAATACTTCGGGGTAATTTGACAGGCGATGACAAGTATAATAAGCGGGCCGATCCTCAGGGGCCGTAATCTCAGTTTCACAACCCAGATTGCTGAGTTCAGCCTTGTCGGCGAGTACAATCTCCTGGAACCAGACATATTTTTTGCTTATCCCTACATTTTCGGCGGGATTGGTTTGATGAAATTCAATTCGTATGTTATGACGACAATCACCAGAAAACATATCTGCATCCGCTCAACACGGAGGGCCAGGGCTTGGCTCAATATCCCGACAGGAAGCCTTATTCAACGACTCAATTTTGTATCCCATTCGGCATCGGCTGGAAGTGGCGTTTCCACAAGCAGCTTGGAATTTGTTTATGAAATGGGATACCGTATGATATTTACGGACTATTTGGATGATGTAGTAAGCCTTATGTTGATCCACAGGTTCTGCTCGCGGAGCGCGGCCCCAAATCGGTTGAAATGGCATTTCGCGCCCAATATCCGATAGGTAAGGTGATATTCGGGGGAATTCTGACGTAAATGACTGGTATTATTTCATACAATTAAATTGGTGATATACCTGGTAAAGGAAAGAAAGAATGGGTTTTAATTTCTTTAGGTTGTACAATCAGCGTTGCGCAACTTATCTAGGTCCTGCCGTCTAATCCTGGTTTCCGAATTCCAAATGATATCGTTATCTACTAGCCGCGAGGTGATTTTTGTATCCCCGAGACCAATGACAATGCGGCAAGAGCCGTTCTAACGATAAGGCGTTACATTTTTTAATAGCCAAATCGTCGGATCAAAGCTGGTTAATTTACATTTGAGGTTATTCTCATAAAATATGGATTCACGAAGATGATTTTATTAAAAGGCAGCGTTGCTGTCGGGCGGAGCCGGCTTGCTGAATAGTTTGCCGGAGTCCATTCAAAAGCAATTGCTATTGATCCTGCCATCGGCAGCACTTATCTGGATGCAGAACATATCGTTATCCTGATGCAGGAAACCGTTCGTTTGATCATTGCTTTGAACATTGCAGGAGTTCGCGGCTTTAATGATCCGAGAGCTATCTCACAACCTGATAATAATTTAGTATGGCTTCAAAAAATGAAAACGGGGAAACCTATATTCCTTTCAGGTTGAATATAAAGGACACTAATGCAACCTGGCTTGGTTCGCTTCCTCAGTTCCTGGGCGGACCAGGTGGACGCGAGAAATGGTGGCAGATACGATCAATGGCTTATTGCAAAACCGTCAGGTAAGGAAGGTTATGAAAAGTTTCCGCTAACAATGGGTTATTACAATCGCGGAAGACATTCCTTTTTACTATTCCTTAGCCGATTGCATTTACAGTTTGTGATCAGAATTTTTGTTCGTCGCTGACCGGCACTACGCAAACAGGCTGTATTTATGGACCGGCACCATACGTAACGAGCCAAATGCTTCTTCGCAGGCAAATGTTTCCAATTCCGATGTGGACTATGACAAGAGAAATAAACTGGACGACTTTTTCCTGAACGACTGGAAGACGCCGGTATATCCTGGAAAATTTATCAAAATGAAATAAGCCTTGAATCCGGCCTGGATGGCGACGAAGATGCCTGGCTCGCAATTTTACCGACAACCCGATTGAATGGTTTCTCAATATAACGTCCGCTTTTCACAGTCTTATCTTGATTACCTTCAAAGGATCGAACCCCTATTGCCGAAAGAAGTAGATGAGTTGGAAAGAAACTTCAAACGCTTGACGAAAAATCCGAAGAAGGCGAAAAGGTTAAAGCAGAATTGAAACAGAAATTATCGCTGATATTGAAGGCCGCCGGAAAGACATCAATGGTCCCGGGAAAATTTCAATAAGTTATCACAGCGGAAAAGACCCGCATACAAAGGCATTTTACCACCAACAAGAATGATCCTCATTACCGGGAGACTAACGTTATTTCGATACGCAGATGGAAACACTGAAAGAGAAATGAAAGTACCCAAAGGGGATATCCTCGCATCAATTCAGGGATGATGTAAATAACGGGCATTGCCCGTTGTATCGTGGATCGTGGGGCCTGCAAATTTTTCTGATCATCCGGGTGTACCTGGTATGGCGCGTGGTATGTTTCTGAAGTAATGGACATACTGACAAAAAAGCCAGAGGTGTGGAAGAAAACTATCTTCATCCTTTGTTACGACGAAAATGATGGATATTTTGATCATATTCCGCCTTACGTTTTCCCAAACCCTTCAGATCCTCACGCTGGTTTAATTTCCAAGAACATTGACGCATCAGCTGAATATGTAACATTGGAACAGGATAAAAAAGGACTGAAGAAGAATATGCGCGTGAAAGTTCAATCGGGCTTGGATATAGAGTTCCACTGGTGATTGCGTCGCCATGGAGCAGGGGAGGTGCTGTTTGTTCCCAGGTATTTGATCATACGTCTATAATTCAATTTCTGGAAAAGTTCTGTAGTGCAAAAACAGGAAGACTAATTAAGAAACTAATATCTCATCCTGGCGACGGGCAATTTGTGGCGACCTTAGTTCCGTATTCAAAAAATATAATGGAGGAAAAATAAAAACACCTGCGGCCCTGGCAAAAGATCCAATCTATGAAAGCATTAACAATGCCCAGTTTAAAAGGGACCCGTCAGGTTATCAGAAAATAAACGAAGAAGAAATACGACAATTGAATAAAATCCTTCCTCCTTCACATTAATGCCGAGGCAGGAAAAGGTATTCGATCATCTTGCGCATTGCCATACCAGCTGTATGCAGATGCGAAGCTCAGCGCCGATAGGAAAACAGTTGAAATTAATTTTGCAGCGAAAAATGAGATTTTTGGCGACAAGGCTGCTGGGGCACCATTTAATGCATATGCCGGCAATGGTAATATAATCCGAAATTATTCGGTAGCTGCCGGCGATCAGCTAATTGATAAATGGAATCTGGCCGAATTTCCCAACCAGCAGTATCATCTCAAAGTAAATGGCCCGAATGGATTCTATCGTGAATTCAGAGCCAATGCCAGTGATCCGGCTGTCGATATCGCTGTTGAATATGTGCGCAAAAAGAATAATAAGCTCACCGGGAATATTGAGGTACAAATAAGAAATTTCGACAGTACTTCACATGCTATCGAAGTAGTGGATAATGCATATAAAAAAGCCAGCTTAAGAAAAACAGTTGAGAAGACCGGCTCAGGGAAAAAGACCAGTTGCATATTATTTTTCGATCTCAAAAAAAAAGTTTTGGCTGGTTTTACGATTTTGCCGTTACAAAACTTCCGGCAATGAAACTTTTCAAGAGCGCTACGCCGGGCATGTGGAAACGGGAGAAGTAAGCAGGGCTGGATCCACTGATGGGTGGTATTTTGTAAGACAAATTTCTTTTTAACGGGGTTTTTTAAAAACCATACCTTTGCGGCATCCTCTTAACGCGCTCCCTGAAGACCGCATTTCAATATTTGTGTATTTTCTAAATCTAAAAATGAAAAATTTATGAGAAAAAATTCTCCTGGGAGTCCGCTGTCTCCCTATTCCTATTTTCGTGCAACAATGAAAAAAGACGAGGTTGCGAAGACCGCCGACACAGCAACTGAAGCTACCGCTCCTGACCAGAAACCCCCTGTTGAAGTGCTTTGATCTAAGTGCGAGGCTGATGCAGTCAAGCAATCTTTGAAGCCTTTGCAAAAGGTGATGTAGAATGCAATGGCCGCCAATTTTGCTGACAACATTCGTTACGCCTGGTCAAGTGGCGATAGCCTTCTGTTGGCAAACCGAAGCAGTGTTAGATTATTACAGGGGTCGCTGGAAGGTAATCGATTCAGCAAGCGCCAGCGAGAAACGATCGTACCTCCATTTACAGGCAAATGAAAGCCAGTCAAAATATGCGCCAACAGGGAAATGGAGTATTTTATTGGGGCTTGTGGAGTGTAAAGTATAAAAACGGTAAAAAAATAACCTTCTGGATGCATAACGCTAATCATTTTAATGATGCTGGAAAGGTTGACCAGGTTGGTCAGTTTCTAGACAGAGCATCAAAATTATCGAAGCTACAAAAAAGGAATGAAAATGAACTAATCGTGAAAAGCTAAGGCCTCAGTCGAACGACTGAGGCCTTTATTTAGTTGCCCTACTAATTTGGTTTGATGATTGTAAACGTTTCCGCTTCTATTCATTTGGCTCAACTTCTCCAACCCTTGCTGCAATGACCACTTCTTTTTCTTTGCAATTATCTTTTGTTTTGCCTGTCTGTTCAGCCTGAAGCAGTTTATTTTGTTCGTCAACGAATGCAAACATGGCCCTTGTATGCGCTAACCTTTCATCCCTTGTCAAAGTAACCACGCTGCCACGCCCTTCAAAAAAATAGTGCGTTGCGATAAATCTCCTTCACATGGCCTCTTGTTTCTTCAGGCAGGTAATTCTGGAGCCGCCAGAATTGCGGCTGCCTGATTTTTTGATGGCTTTGTATACGGGGGCCGGGCTCGGCATTATATGCCGCAATTGCCAGGGCCAGTCTTCAAATAAATTGTACAGGTCGCGCGGAGGTATTTTCGAAGCGGCAACAGTGCTTTTGCTATAAAATAGAGTGCGTTCATCGTATTTTTTACTCACTTTAAATGAAAAGTGTCCTTGCTGTTCCCGGCATCAGCTTGCCGTGGGACCTACGGCGCCTACGCGGGAAACCGCATGGGTGTTTAATTTCGGACTCTATAACTGCCAGGTATTTTAACTCTACCGGCAATTTTATATTGGAAGTGAAGTACTTCATCCATAATCTTAAAATAGCCGGGATGCTTGTCTTTTATTCTGGAAAGCATGCAATTGTTCTTTGCCATATAGGCATCCAACAAATTTTACCGCCTGTTTATTTAATGTGATTACGGGTGCGTTTAATGCATCAACTTCAGAATGACCGGTGAGTTGCAACAGGCTCGGGGTCGAAACGCAACCAGTGTACAGACGTGTCTTTGATCGCACGGCTACCACTGCTCAAAGTAATTTGAAGGTGCCGCCGGAATGGGCAACTGCCAGGATTATCAATAACGCATTTCCAAAAAGACCTGAAACGGACCAATTTTCTCTTCAACATCGTTTTAATTTTTACGGATAAAACAATGCCGACCCTGAGGTTGGATTAGAGATTCACCATAGGAGTGTTGGAAGCGTCTTTTTGTCAATAGAATATTGGAGGAGATGTACTGTAATGCTTCGGGGGTACGGCTTGTTTAGGCTTTTCATCGCGACCCGAGCTAAGTACTGTATAGGATGATTTGATAACTGAAGCAAACCTACCCAGCAAAATCCGGATATCATAGCGTTTAGTACCAGGGAAATGTACGGGTAACACAGGCATGTGGAAATCACAACAATACAGGTGAAAATAATTTACTGAAAATAAGTCATGCTTATTTGACAGCAATTGAGATCAGGTGACAACGAAAATAACCGTGATTAACTCAACCCTCCACCATTATTTATTTTTGAAATGGTGAACGATATGCGAAAAAACATGCTAAATATGCCAGGACGGAAATGAACATCACCGCCATAAATCCTGCTTCTGCTGCAACAAGTACGGCGAGAGAAGCGCTGATAACAGACATACAGCCATTGATGCCCCAGGCCCATGAATATTTTTTCTTCAATCCCGGACAAGAGGCGCAGGCCTATCGGAAAGGTATTCCCCATCAGCAACGATGGAATTGTAATGATCAGAATGAAATGAATAGCTTCAATATTGTTGACAAACCTGAAATATTTTGTAAAAATGTTGACAAAAAAGGAATACAATAACAACAACTTCAACAATCAATAGCAATATTCTTTGTAGTACCGGTCTATTTAGCAAAAGGCGCGAGAAAATAATAACTACAAACCCGAAGCAAGCAACATTATCCCGATCACAAATGACGCCGCGTATACCGGGTTACCAAAGAATAAAATGAATTGCTGGATTAAAACAATTTCAAGTAACATATACCGTTATGTGAAATATATCCACGTCCAAATTTAAAGTTTCCCTTTCCACCCGATTTTAAACAATGGTAAAATAATAAGTATTAACGCCAGCAACGAAAGCTGGAAAAAATGTTATAACCGATATAAGCCATCCTAATTCGAGAAGCGGAACAGATTGCTCGCCAAAGATTCCGGCAAGATGAGGCAGAAGCTCTTCCATCGCAAGAATTGGGAAAAATAAGGTTTGTCATCAGTAGCGGGACGGAGATAAAAATCATAATCTCTATATAGCCGTTGTCTCTTGTCCGATAACGAATTCGTCCGTAGCATGAAAAAAAAAGACGTATCACTCATTCCGTTATACGCGGTGCGTTCCTCCTGGGATAAAGCCGGGAGAAATACAGGGTCGAAATAAACGGCATGGCAAAATTGACGGATGGCAGAAGTGTCCAGATGATGAGAGCGGAGATTTCTTTAGCAAAAACTAATCGTTCCGCAACTTCGAGTTGCCCGTTGTATGTGGGAGACTAATAGAAGGCAGGTTTGCAGCTTCGGCAGTTTCGGCCAACGTGGCGACAATTTTAAAAAGGGTTACGAAACGGATAATCCATCCGCGTCAGTGATGCTGATGACGCCATCATCTTCGAGCAAGTTCCACATTTTGTAAAAAGGCCTCTTTGGTAAGACTGTATTCCTTCGCGCATAGCATACAGCCCAGGCTCCGCCACCAAAAGCTCCGACGATGGGCAAGCTGTATCAAGGTCATATTTTTTATTGACTACCGGATAAGAAAGTTCGTGGCTCTTTGACCTACAACAACTTTGCAGCTAGGATGATAATAAAGCCAGATCATTATCGTTAGCAAAGGCTTCATGCAATAAAAGCTTGCATACTGTTTCGGTGAGGCTCTGCCGCATCAATATTTGTTGCGCCTCTGCTTTGGGGCATGGGAAACAACAATCCTGTTCCCGCGATGCAATACCAGAACTTTGTTTCGCGGTTTCAATAGATAAAGGGCAATGCCATAGTAGTGTAATCGAGCAGGTGAAAGCTATCCCGGCGACTCCGTGCGACACAAGAGGCCCAAACCAATCGCCATTACTGAAAATTTCTTTTTTACAGGCGATATCTCCTTTAAATGCGAGGCTTAGTTCGGGGGCATACCGTAATGCATCGGAAGGGAAGCCACTTCAACACAGACCGCGAAGGGCCGGGTTTTTGAGTGTGATCTTTGCATGGGGCAAATTCAGAGTCCGGCTCAGGTCTTGCATTCTGATATCAGCAAGATGCAATCGGCTCCACGATCCGGTAAACGGCAAGTGTCATTGATACGAGCCGCCACAGGAATAATGCACATTTGTTTTTTGCGTTTGATAAAATGAGACCGGCAGCGATAGCAATCGGCGCCATTACTACGGGCAAGAACATTTTGGAAAAAAATATCCTGCAAGACCTGCAAGTCAAAACGGCACCAATGCCGGAGCCAGTTGAATTGGAAAAGTAAAATTGGCCAATCTCCCCAACATATTTTACAAATATTATTCCCAGGGACAATGCTCCGAAGAAAAATGGGAAAAAGAAAAGCAGGTAATTAATAAACAGGGATGGCCACTGCCTCTTATCCAGCAAAAAGAAGCCACGAATCGAAGCGGGCAAATCCGCTCCCGGCTCCAGCCATACGGCTATCACCATCATGAGACCACTAATGATCATCAGCAGGAGATAGCAAATGATCACTATGATTAACGCCAGTCTTTTTCGAAACAGCGTCATAAAAGTTCCAGCGGCGCCAAATCCCAGCAGAGCAATGGATATAACCATATTGGCATAATGATGCCATTGCACATAAGAAAGTAACTGAATAATTGCGACCTGGTAGGCAATAAGCGCCTACGGATAGCAAAGCTGCAGCCGCCATCAATCGGCGATGATTGAAAAGCGACCCGCTCATTGACTTCTGTTGAAGGGAACAAAACGAACGGGCATCAGGCTGGTGGTACGGACTTTGCCATTTTTTTCTCAACCAGCATTAGCTGCTGCTGCCATGAAAGGAGAACCAACAGGGATGATCATCCTCCCGCCTTCCTTTAATTGTTCTATCAATGGCGGAGGAGTGTGTTCGGCAGCAGCCGTGACAATAATTGCATCAAACGGCGACTTATCTTTCCACCCATAGTATCCGTCGCCTGTTTTTACCGTCACGTTTTTATAGTTGAGTTTGTTTAATCGGTTTTTTGCCCGCGGCTTCCGAGCGAATCAATCAGACTCAATGGTATAAACCTCTTTAACTATTTCAGAAAGCTTACGGCCGCCTGGTAACCCGACCCGGATTCCCAATCTCCAAAACACGATGGCCGGATGTGGTTTTATGATCTCTCCAGTCATATAAGCAGCAATATATGGCTGCGAAATGGTTTTGGCCGCAACCAATCGGTAAGGGACGATCATCATAAGACATCATCCCACACTGCTTGCAGGCACAAATAAATGACGAGGGTATTTTTCGCAGAGCTGCCAGCGTTGCCCGATCTTCAACACCACGTTTTTCAATCTGCGGTTGCACCATTTCTACACCGCTGTTTTACATAATCCTGCTGCTGGCGAAGGGGGTAAAAGCCATATTAATAATATAATCAGCGTTGCTACTCTCATACATAAAAATTGAGGTTACGAAATCCAGTTTATGCAATGAGAACATTTATCGAATGGCTTGTAACTGTTACAAAAGCAAAATTAAGGTTTAGGATTAGGCGGGCTCAACTTCTCGTCATTCCAAATAAAAAGCCCGTTCCGCTATTGCGAACGGGCGCTTTTTGCTTACAGCTTCAGCGGCTCATAGCTATATTAATACCTGTAACAAATCCGGTTTAAAAGGACCATCTTTCTTAATTCCTAAATAGTCAGCCTGCGCAGTCGTCAATTCATCCAGTTCAACACCAATCTTGGCCAGGTGCAAGACGGGCAACTTTTTCATCCAGCACGTTTTGGCAATAACATACACCTTGTTCTCATAATTCTTATGGTTTGTCCATAGTTCTATTTGCGCCAATGTTTGATTGGAGAATGAGTTACTCATTACAAAGCTTGGGTGACCTGTAGCGCAACCTAGGTTCACCAAACGGCCTTCTGCCAGGATGATCATATCATGTCCATCCACATTGTAAATATCCACCTGTGGTTTGATTGTGTCTTTAGTGTTGACCATAGTTTTTATTCAGCCAGGCAATATCAATTTCAATATCAAAGTGGCCGATATTACAAACGATGGCTTTATCCTTCATCAGTTTGAAATGTGCGCCTGTGATCAGGTCGCGGCAACCGGATGCAGTAACAACGATATCAGCTTCTTTTACTGCATCGATCATTTTCTTTACTTCAAAACCATCCATTGCCGCCTGTAATGCGCAGATCGGATCGATCTCGGTAACGATTACACGGCAACCGGCGCCTGTCAAGGAAGCAGCAGAACCTTTACCCACATCACCATAACCACCTACAACAGCTACTTTACCAGCCAGCATCACATCAGTAGCACGGCGGATAGCATCCACCAGGCTTTCTTTACAACCATATTTATTATCAAACTTTGATTTGGTAACAGAATCGTTTACATTGATAGCCGGCACCGGCAAAGTGCCTTTCGCCATTCTTTCATACAAGCGGTGAACACCGGTAGTAGTTTCTTCAGATAATACCTTTTACATGCTGCACCAGTTCAGGATATGTATCCAACACCATATTGGTCAGGTCGCCACCATCATCAAGGATCATATTCAGAGGACGTGTCAGCTGCCGCCAAAGAATAAGGTTTGTTCAATGCACCAGTCAGCTTCTTCCATGCGTTTGTCCTTTCCAGGCAAATACACCGATGCCTGCAGCGGCAATAGCGGCGGCAGCATGGTCCTGCGTAGAAAATATATTGCAGGAGCTCCATTTTACTTCGGCACCCAATGCGATCAGTGTTTCAATCAATACGGCGGTTTGAATGGTCATGTGCAGGCAACCGGCTACTCTGGCACCTTTCAATGGTTGAGATGGTCCGTATTCTGCGCGGATGGCCATCAGGCCGGGCATTTCTGCTTCGGCAAGGCGTATTTCTTTGCGTCCCCATTCGGCCAATGAAATATCGGCTACTTTGTAGGGAGAGAAAAGTCAATTGATTTAGTTACTGTTGACATATTTTGTATTTATTTGATTTCGGCCGCAAAGGTAGGTTTATGTGTGCAAATCCCGCAAAAGTGCCGGGACAAGCTAATGCCAATGTTAATGTGCTAATTTGCCATTGATTAAAGCACCAGAATCAGGTAATTAAGGGTAATTTAATACTCACAAACACAAAGGCTATGTATACATACGAAACAGTATCCGACGCAGTCAACGGGTTCAAAAGCAGGGTTTATTCATGGACTTCAATCTCAATGAGAATTGTCTCGTTTGTCATGAGGATAAATTTGACCCGGAAGACTTTGAGATCGTAGAAGTATACCGCTTTGAAGGCAACAGCGATCCCGCCGATGAAGCGGTGGTATATGCGATGAAAGCAACAAAGGTCATAAAGGGGTGTTGGTAAACGGGTATGGACCTACATCGGAAAGCATGAGCACGGAGATGGCGAATAAGTTACACTTTCATCACGCCAATTAGAAATGATGACATGCATTTATTCTGTACAAGATACCTGTTGATGATCCTCCTGTTGTCTCAATCAGGTTTACTGGCACAAACGAAAGACAGTCTCAAACTTGCCTGCTTGTTGGACAATGCAATTGAATCAGCTCCGGAAAAACCCGGTACTAACAAAGGCCTGATTGAAGTTGAAAATAGTATTGAGCAGTGCAACGGATACGGTGGTCAAAGCCTGCACCGATGCCAGGGTCAGCAATGTCGAGAGAGATGAAGAAGGCAAATGGGAAGTTGTGTTCTTCCAGAAAAATTATTTTTTGGCTATCGGGCCTGTCAAACCAGTAGTAAAAAAATCAGAAAATAAAAATGGGGAGGCAATCGGCTATTTACAACCCGGGGGAAAAATAGAGCTTTTATTGTACGATTTTGAAACTCCCCTTGATCCAAAAGAAACATATATGAGAATGATAGGAAAGTAGAAGAGGACGGCCAAACTCCAAATCCCAAACTTCAAACGCGTCAAACTTCTTCTCCATCACATAATCATTCATAAAGTACCCGTTGCCGATATCAATGTCTTCTTCAATGGATGACCACAAATCCCAGCTTTTCATAAAATAGTTTTGGCATTGTTGTGGCGGTTCACATTTAACTGCAGGGGATGTTGCCCCTTTTTGTTTCATAGCTTTTACAAGCTGATCAATGATAAAGCGGCCCGTGCCTTTTCCCTGTTGAGATGGCTGTACATAGATCTTATGCAGTTTATAGACCCTGTGGCTCAATCATACTAAATGAGAGCAAATCCGGCAGGATGCACGCCATCATAAACAAGGGATGAATTCAACACCCTGTGCCATCTGGTCCTTCAATGTATTTTCATTGTAGATCCAGTTCAAGCATGTATGTCAACTGGTGCCGCTGATAAAGTGTCGCCATAGGTTTGGGGCCATATTTCGAGCGCCATGCCTTGACGTATCAGGGGCACATCTGCAGGATAGGCTTTGCGGATAACCATCGACTCCAAGCGGATTGCCAAGGTTTGCTGCGGAATAAGCGATGTTGCTTAACTATGTTTAGAGGCTCAGCCGAATGGCGATAGCAAACGAAGCGACAGCACCCGGCGAATAAAGCAAATCAGAAATATAAGTTTTTATATGGGGATTGCCCTGGAGAAACAGGGAAGAAATCAAAAAGGCCATGAAACAGGACGGCCCATACTAATCCGAGCGATAAAGAGGCGTATTTTGTTGAATTGGTCAAATTTTGCGCTCACCTGTTTGATAACCCATCGATACTCCAAATGTGGCGTGTGCCGGAACCACGATAAAATCATACGCAGGAGACCGGTTTCGATGCCATATTTCTGCACATACAAAATGTTTTTCCAGTGTGGCGGAAACCCATTCCAATCATTACGCCATACACAATGCCGTCAAGCAGCGGTTCATCAAAACTTTTTCCGGGGATAGGCGGCGTAAAACCGAAGGACTATAAATTTCCCGAGTTCTTCTGTCGGTGCGACGGCTATAAAAGCGTTGAGTGCAACCCCGGCGCTTGATTGTGTTATCCGGGAAGCTGGCTCCGGAATATCTCGGTAAATGCAACAGGAATAACGATTGCGACGCCAAGGATGAAACTTACTAAAAGATTTAATTTGGGTTCCCTGTTATACGCATCCCTGTGAGAAAATATAGAGGCAGATGGCAAATCCCGGGGCTATGGCCAGCGCAATAAGATCCATCTGACAATTTTAAGCGAAAGATAAAGAATAAGTAATTTGAAATTTTAGGTTGAAATTGCTAGTCATTTCAATGGCAGCACAGGCAAGGATCAGTTACTTCTTCGAACACGTCAAAACACAAGATGTAAATAACGGACTATTGTTACATTCCATCTTTGGAAAAATATTAGTTTCGCCCCGTACAGAAATACTAGTAAATTGATAAAACAAACAACATGAGCAACTCAAATACGTCTTCCCACAGTACTTGTAGCTGGCGCTACAGAGAAAGGGCTTTTTTAGGCAGTGAAATTTGTCGTCAGTTAATCGCAAAAAGAACGTCAAGGTTTGGTGCGTACCACATCAGATCCACATAAAGTAGCTCAATTAAAGGAATCGAGCGTTGAAACGATTGAGAGGAGATTTGAAAATAAGGGCTCCTTAGAGAGTGCTTTGCGTGGTGTTTCTGCAATTATTTCAACCGTTTCGCATCAACTTTATCAAGGCAGGAAGGCGATTCAATCAAGACAGTTGATGACGAAGGACGGCAAATTTAATTGATGCAGCCGTTGCTGCAGGAGTTAGTCAGTTTGTTTATATTTCATTTTGTGCCCTCGGTGAATGCTCACGCAAACAGCTAAGCTGAAAAGTGGAAAGCCATCTCGCAGAAAGTGGTTTGAACTATACCATTTTGCAACCCACTTATTTTATGGACGTATGGCTTAGCCCCTATCCTCGGTTTTGATTATCCCGAGCTGCCAAAGCCACCATCCTGGGAGAGGGGCACAAGACAGAGACTTCATGGATAGCTACACAAAAAGATGGCAGCGGATTTGCTGTAGCCTCGTGCAGATAATCCCGCCGCTGTGAATCAAGTTGTTGAGCTCCGGTGGACCGGACGATTTAAAGTCCTCTTATGGAAGTCGTGAGACATCTTCGAGTCAACCAGCGGGGAAAAAATTCTGAGAACTCAGTTTGGCCGGAAGAAGCGATAAAAGCACGAAGAGCAGGAGCCCGGGACTCGTGAGTGAAGTCATTTGCCGCATTGATGTTAGGGTAGTACATGGTAGCAAAATTGATATGAAAAACACTTCCAGGTTGCTTTTCCAATGCAAATGACCTCTGTGGATGACTATGCTGCAGTGAGAGCGTGTCTGATTGGTTGAATGGGGGTTATAAAAACCAACTAATAAGAACATGGGAAAAAGTGATTTTTCAATTTTATTCGCAATTCTTGCAGGTGGTTGCTAATGGTCAAACAAAACTTAATAAGCCATTAGTTGCACTTGCTTGATACCATCTACAATGAAGACCAAGTCCGATCAGGTTAATAATCGACAGCCTGGCAAAGCAATTTGGATGGCAATCAAAACAAATGGACTCGTTATTGCGAAAAATGAGTCGCCAAGGATTCAATAAACCTTGTTAAAGGTCAGAGGAATTTATCGAGCTTACGCATTCCACGGATGGACCCAGGGCCGCAGTGAAGTTGGAAAGCAAGGAGGCCCAAACCATTTTTAGTGATACAACACGCGGATTCACTAACGCAAACGACCTATGCTTCCAGTATTACGTGACGCTTTGTTAAGAAGGGCAAAGCTTTACGGCCGCAGGACCTGGCACTACTTGAGAGAGACAGGATTTTTAACGAAAGCAAGGAAAAGAACAGGTCCTATGGCAGCCAGGTGAGGATAAATGAAAAAACAGGTAAAAATATGAATTCTTTCCAATTAAAGACGAGATCAAATGCAAGCAAGAGACGGGCTTCTGTTCGGCTCCCACCAATAGAAGAATAATGCCAAATCTTTTGATATCATTTATGTATTGCCAAGGACAAAGAAGCTAGAAATAGGCTCCAAGGTCCCCTCGCGATGGAACAACTGGCCAAAAAAATGATTAAAGCATCATTAACATTCTCCAGCAGCAATCGTCAGCGACTACAACGCCATCTTCTTGCTCAAATTACCGTCGATAGCATCTAAAAATTCTTCGGTATATCAAATAATGCTCGCCGTGTTTCACTTTATTGCTCCGTGGATACAAACGGCGAGGTCCTTTGTCATCTTGCCTTGCTCCACCGTTTCAATACATACCGTTTCCAGCGCGATGGCTAAAAATCAATCAATGAGCCTGGTTGCCATCCAGCTTACCGCGAAAAGCTAATCCTCTTGTCCATGCAAAGTATGGATGCGATCGGGTTGGTTGCTCGTTCGATCTTCCTGCCTGGTGATCGCGATAGTGCCGCGTTACAGTGCCGTGTGCGGCTTCAGCTTCCATAGTTTTGCCATCAGGTGTTATCAACTACGGATGTCATGTAATCCTAATGACCCAAAGCCTGTGCCACACGGTATCGCTTTGCACATCGCCATCATAATTTTTGCAGGCCCATACAAAGTTGCCATTCCATTTCAATGCGCTTGCCACCATATCATCGATCGAGCGATGTTCATAGGTAATATTCCGCCGCATCAAACTTTCGCTTCGAATTCATTTTGATAAATGTTCTTCAAAAATATCTTTGAAACGGCCATCGTATTTTTAAGGATGGTATTTTGGTAGATAGATAAAGCGGCCATTTTTTGCTTGAGGGCCATATTAAACAGCTCCTTAGCAAAACCCCATGATGCTTTCGTCGGTATTATACATGGATCAGGGCTACACCATCGCCTTTGAAATTGAACACTTCAAAGACCTGCGGTGTTCGCTCCGCCTTCGGGTGTAAAAGTCATGGTTAGTTTTCCCTTTCCCTTGATCACGGTGTCAGTTGGCCCGGTATTGATCGCCGAAAGCATGACGGCCAACTGATGATCGGCGCTGTCCAGTTTGTTAGCCAGCGGAATATTGCTGATAACGATAGGCTCCCGGAAGACTGTTCCGTCAAGGATATTGCGGATTGTGCCGTTGGGACTTTTCACATTTGCTTTGGGGTAAAATTCTTTTTTACCCTGGCTTCGTCAGGGGTAATCGTGGCGCATTTAATGCCAACGCCGTGCTCTTTGATGGCATTGGCTGCATCCAGCAGCGGTAACCTGGTCACGTTGGTTTGGTCCCGGTGTTCCTATACCGAGATCATAATATTTGATGTCCAGAATCTAAATAAGGCGGGATATGAGCTTGTCTTTGATGAACTTCCAAATTATCCGGGTCAGCATCATCGCCATCCAATTCAGCTTCTGGGATTTGCTACTTTGATCTTTTGCGCCATAAAGCTCTTATTGAGTTTTAATATTCAATGAACTGCGAATGCCCGCAGGGCCCGCAAATCTACAATATATTATAACTATTTTATTCACCGGCGACGTGGCTTGAAATCAGAAAAGATGGGGAAAGGAACCCTTAAATCAGCTTCGCGATTTTGGTCAACAATTTTACGTATCTTTTCTTTGCCTTCAACTTTTATGGACATCGCCAGGCCTTTCTTCAGAATTTATCAACAAATTTGTTAGCTTTCCAGACTGAGGAATTCGGGCATTTCAGAACTACCCCATATTAAGGTAGACGCTTTGAAGAAAGAAGGGGCACCTCATTAAAGCGGGCGATGTAGAACATTGTTTTCCGCTTTTGTAGATTAAAGGATTGATCCAGGAAATATTACAAAAGGAAGCCACGAAATCATTACTCAAGATATCAACGAGAGGCCAAATCATTATGGCCCCGCAATCCTTCTCGGACGACTTTCCTTCCGAATATAATATTGAGACCATCCAGGCCATCAGTCAGTCAGATTGTATCTGTAAAGCACGAACACCACCTTGATGAACTTTTATAATAAGTCGAAAAAAGTGGAACATCTTGGCAGGCTGGTGGTGACGTATATGATGGTCATCAGTGATCGCTGGCAAATGCAAATGGTAAAAATGACTCCGCGTGAGAGATTTATCGCTTTTGTATCAAAAGAATCACTGGACTGATGCAACGTGTACCTCGAGAAATTCCTCGCGAGCTGTTTGAATAATGAAACCTGAAACCTTCAGCCGCTTCAGGCATTTGCTGTTTCGCACCCAACCATTCCAAAAATCAATGCAGCGTGAGTCAATCGGCAATGGAAGCGGCAGGCAAATTGAGACTTTAATGGGTCAATGGTCTGAAATTGCCTGTTTGTCTGTTGCCAGCTATCGCCTATTGTCATAAATGCACTACCAGCACCGGAATTTTCGGCTCATGCCGCCCCATTGTCACGATCGTTTCGCCGCTTTGGCCAGTCCTTAATGCCGCCACGTCATGGGCGCCAACTACGACGTAGGAGATCGGATTCTGTTTCTTTTACGATACGCGCAATTTCCGCTGCACGATGACCGAAAGCCTATGTATTCCTTCAGCTGCGCATCCCTTCTCTTTTAATTGGCTTGACCGAAAAAATCGAGGCGTCTCTGGATCACTTGTTTGTTTCGCATAATCGTCAGTTTCCCTACCGCAATGAATGCTGGTGGCTGTCTCAAAGCAGCTTGTGCTTATCAAACAAACCCTGCGCTTTGGCCGTTGCTGGCCTGTCCTGATGCCGAAGCGAACAGCTTGGAGATCGTTTTCGCTAAAATCCAATGCCAGGGCTATTTTTTTATAGTGCAGGATTTCCAAGTTTTGCCAAACCCGGCAAATCCGGATGCATCTGTATAGAAGCTGTTTTTCCGTCTCTTGCTCATCGGTGGATGAGAATTGCAGAATAGACCAGCCAAGAGTAACGAGCGGAAGTCCTGCGAGGGCAATAATAATTTTGACGAAGAGCTGTTATCCAGAGTCGATAAAGAAACGCCTTGCTTCCTCGGTAAGCATTTTCAGATTCAGGTAAACAGAAGTATTGATGCAACTACCATGCCAGGAATTGAATCAACGGTTTGATAGCAAATCGACCCATTGTCTTCTTATCGCTGACAAAATGAATCAGGGTATCACGGCCAAATCCCAGTTGCAGACTCAGCACTACCTGGCTAAACACCAAAAGACCGTCCACTCTGTGTTCCACCGAAAATTGCGGTTGCTGATGGTGAGCCCGGAATAATTGCCACCATGCGGGTAACAAGCCGGCGCATGGTTGGATTGATGCGGAGCTGCAGGTGCTCCCCTCCATAACTATTTGACCCGGCTAAAGTCCCTGTTACTGTAGAACTTTGCCCACGGAAGCAATCAGTTGCAACAGCAAAAGTTGCAAAAGCAATGGGTAGGATCAAGCATGGGAGATAACAACTCATGAAGCCTGTCTTATTTCAGCGACATCTGTTTTGCCTGTTTGAAGAGGCAACAGTGTTGCCGCGAGATTATCCGAATCGCCGCGTTAATAAGAAACGCTCTGTGTGAGAGCTATGGCGCTGTCAGTAAAGCTTCTAATTTCCAAAGCCTGCACTGATTTCCCTGGTTTGTCTTTTTGATCTTCCTTGTTTGCACCAGCGCCGAATGCGGAAGGTATAAATTGTGCGGCATGACCGAAGTAGGCGCCAATGGTCCCAATTGCCAGATACAAAGGCCGTCTCAGCGGGCAAAGAACTGCCAATTCCAGCACCCGGCTTTGATAGAGGTCCTTTGCTTCTGGGCGGTGAAGGTACTCAAACCACATAATCGCTTCGTAAAGCTGCGGACTCGCTTCATAATGATGTTAAGTAGAAAGCAAAATCAATAACAGCGATCGAAGCCCGATGATAAAATGCTTCCATTTTACGGATACCCAATCGCTGCAGATAAAGTAATAGAAATGTATCTAAAACGAGTAAGAGGAAGCACCCCATATTAACGCGGTAACCCCGTTAACGCAATTGAATACCGATTGCCATTCCGAGAATTTCGGCAAGGTCTGTCGCCGCGATAGCAATCTCAGCCAGTACCCATAGAATGAAATTCATTCTTCTGGGATAGGTTTCGCGATTTGCCTGGGCCAGGTCTCTTCCCCTTACTATTCCAGTCTTGCACTTAAACTTTGGAGTAAGAGTGCCATCAGGTTGCTCATCATCAGCACCCATACTAAGGTATACCCGTACTTACTGCCGCCTGCCGGTCGGTTGGCCCAATTACCGGGGTCCATGTAACCTACGCTAACCAGGTAAGCGAGGCCGGGAAGTATTGCTTCGCCACGCTGGCTTCGTTTAAATTAGTGGTGTCAACACTTTCCGGTGGACCTCGCTTAACGATGAATCAGATCATTTACGAACCATACTTTACAAAAATGTTTTTAGCAAGCTGGTCACTGATATTTATTGAAGCCTGGTCAGTTGAAGGCTTTCGCCGGCTGGCAGTCTTTATTTCCATCGAATGATCATAACTGAATTTTCTTTTCACTTCAATTTTGTCCCGATCGCTATTTTTTGTGACCCAACAGGTCAAGCATTTCACTGGATTGATCGCTGACATAACAACGCAATGCCGAAACATTCAGCAGGCAATTCCGTGAGGCAAATTTGTTTGCTGGTTTCAATTTTACCGTTGCATCTGGTATGGGATCGCCATGGGGATCAAAACGGGAAAGCCCAAAAACTCATCGAGTTTATCGATTAATTTTTTACTACCTAACGTGTTCCAGGTCGTTCAGCAACCTCGATGTACCTCTTCCCAGCTGAATTTCAATTTTTCGGCCAAGAAGTATTCCCAAAGCCGGTGCCGGCGAATGATCACCAGGGCCACCTTTCTGCCTTCTAACGGTAAGAGTGAAACCATGATAAGCCTGGTAGTGCACTAATTTCTTTGCGCTCAGTTTTTTAGCATGTCTGTAACCGAAGCAGGTTTGGTTTGCAGTTCCGCCGCGAGCTCATTCGTGGTTACGATCCCACTCTTTCTGTAAATGAAAAATAGCTTTGATGTAGTTCTCTTCACTTGTGGAATAATTCAACACAACTAAATTTATTTTTAAACAAATCTAAAATATCAGTCCGATATATCAAAATTTCATTGACGATAAAACAGGAAACGCTTAATTTGCTTAGCAATACCAACATCATGGAGTTATTCTGGCGGTTTAAACTGGTTTCTGTTTGTTGTCATCCTTGTGATGGCGTGCAAATCAAAAGAGTTTCCCTTTCAGGAGATGAACCGGTTGAGCCGTCAGCGATTTTATTGAATTTTTTCCCGATGTGAAATTGCCTTTCAGGTTGCAGACAGCAACTTATTAAAAAAGGAAAAAGATTCACTGCTGATCAGCTATAAAGTGTTTACCCAGTTCGTGCCGGACTCCGTTGTAGGAAAATTTTTTGGTAACACTGCAGAACCAAAGAATTTATCCGATGGGAAAGTCTGTGCAGGATGAAAAATATCTTTTGCCAAAGCCTTGTCGGGAGACAAACGCGTCGCGTTGCTGATTTGCTTCGATAAGAAGGATCAATTCTTATCTGCCATGCCGCTCACCGACGCTGGATCAGTCGGCGGCACTCAGCAAACGGGAGTTGTAGACAGCCGTTATGCTATTACCCGTAGTATGATCCATAAAAATGCCGATGGCAGCACAAGCGAGAGAAAAAGAGGTATTTGTGTTGAACAATGCCGCAAAAAATTTTTATGCTTATCGTGACTGATGCCTTGGATGATAAGGTCACCGAACTCACGAATCCTATTGATACTTTTTCAAGGAAACAGAAATTTACCGGCGATTATGGCAGCGGTAAACTGAACCTGGTTTCGATTCGGGATGGCAGAAAAAATGACCGTCTTAGTTTTTATCCACTTTGATAAAGATAAAGGACAGTGCAGCGGTGAATTGAAGGGGAGGCGGATCATTAAGTCAGGAACTGTTGCCGAATACCGGGAGCCAGGTGATCCCTGCTTATTGCGATTTTAGTTTTACATCTTCAGCCGTAACTGTAAAAGAGTTGGGAGGTTGCGGGTCAAGACGTGGCTTGCGCTGTTCTTTTGACGGAGTCTATCCAAAGAAAAAGAACAAAAAGGTAAAACGGTTAAGCCGACTGGCAAACCAGCGTTATAGGCCTGCCTAATATTTCATTGCCAAATACTTAGACATTTTCAAATTTAATTTTATCTTGTGACCTCGTGTTAAAAAACACAGTATGAGTTTTACAAAATATTCAGTTCCGTACACTGTTGATCCCAATTATTCCAAACGCGTAGCCTACTTTTCGATGGAATTTGCCGTTCACCAGCCACTGAAGATTTACAGTGGAGGCCTTGGATTTCTTGCCGGTTCGCATTTGCGCAGCGCCTATGAGCTAAAACAAAACCTCGATTGGAGTCGGTATTTTTATGGAAGTATGGGTATTATGACCAGGAGCGTAACCAGGATCAAACCCTCGACGTAGCCTGGAATGAGAAGCAATACAGTTTCCTGGAAGATACTGGCCTTAAAGTTTCAGATCAATGTGCATGAACACCCGGTTTGGATAAAAAGTATACTATCTCAACCCCGAAACCTTCAAATCAGCTCCCTTATTTCTTTATCGACAGATATACCTGAAAAATGATTATGTGTCCCAAACCATCACCCACCGGTTTATATCGATGCAAACGTAGCTACAAAGGTGGCACAATACATTTTACTGGGTGTTGGGGTGCACAAACTGATAGATGTACTCGGTTTCAATCCGGATCTATATCATTTAAATGAAGCTCATGGCTTGTCTGCGGCATTTTTACCTATCATTAAAAGTATCAATAATAAAATTGAGGAAGTCAGGAAAAAGGCTTGGTATTTACCACCCATACGCCTGAAGAAGCTGGCAATGAAAAGCATGATATTTATCCTTTGCCATAAAATGAGCTATTTCTGCGGGTCTGAGCGTCGATGAAGTAAAGAAGGTTACTGAATAATCATGATGATGCGTTCAATCATTCACTTGTTGCTCTGCGCTTTGCCCATATAGCTAATGGGGTTTCAAAACTGCATGGACATGTATCAAGGGCGATGTGGAGCAAGTATGATGGCATTTGCCCCATTATTTCGATTACCAATCGCACAGAACTGGCGTTATTGGGCCGATAAGCAATTGTATCGGTTTAAGGAAGCAGGGGATGATTATGGAATGGACGACAGGAAAAATACCTGAAAAAGAAGGGCGTTTGATTTAGTCGCCGATCAGACCGGTAAAATTATTTAATCCTGATATTTTTACCATTGTATGGGCAAGAAGGTTTGCGGGCTATAAACGAGCCGGGCTTATTACCACTGACGAAAAGCAGTTTCAAGAAATTATTATCAACATTCAAAGTATCCTGTTCAAGTCATTTGGGCGGGTAAAGCCTTACCCGGTCGATCATCCTGCGATCAGCGAATTTAATCAGCTCGTGTATACTTAAGTAAGGAACATAAAAATGTGGCAGTACTTACCGGGTATGAACTGGCGCTTTCAAAGAGAATGAAGCAAGCGGCTGATTGCTGGCTCAATAATCCACGGGTGCCAAGAGAAGCTTCAGGTACCAGTGGTATGACAGCCGCGATGAATGGGGCTGTAAACTTTTCAACAGATGATGGCTGGATTCCTGAATTTATCAATCATGGTCATAATGGTTTTGTAGTGCCAAAAGCGGACTATGCAAATATGGCGACGCACGAGCAGGACCAGTACGACCTGAACAAGCTTATACGAGATACTGGAAAAGGAAATACTGCCCTATACTACGAAAATTACAATACCTGGCGCCATGATCATGAAGAATGGGATGGAAGACGTTCGGCTCCAGTTTGACAGCAACAGGATGGCACATGAGTATTATAGTTTGTTGTATAAATAGGACGACAAATAGGCGAGTGGTAAGTAGATAAGCAGGAAATGGATGTATCAAATGATTTTAATACACCAGCTAGAATTTTCTCAGATAAATTGTTCAATCAGTTGCTCCGCATTTGTTGTTGCCGGAAGTAACTGATCAACTTATTGATTACACCCTCGACCAGGGCATCGGGACACGAAGCGCCACTGGTAATTAATATTTTCACGGTCTTTTATTCGGCAGGTAACCTGAGGTCAGTATTTCCTCTCTTAGTATGAAAATTATAATGTCAGGATATTCTTTGCTTGAGTAATATTTTTTTCTTCACTCGCTGATAAAATAAGTAGGAAGACGTTCTTCGCAAAGCTCGACCAGGTGGGATGTATTCGATGATTTATACCCACCTACCACTATTGCCAGGTCGGCTTCAGTTTCGAGCACACCGCTGACGGCAGTCTGGTTGTCATTTGTGGCATAACAAAGCGTATCCCTGGTATCAGCAAAACGCTCTTCAATCGTTGATTCAAGCTTTAACTGGTAGTATGTTGGAGCATTACCTGTTTTAGAAAATCTGGTATAGTTTGTGTATCGCTGGCCAGCATCGTGGTTTTGATTGATAACACCAATGCGCTGCAGATCTTTCTTTGCATCGAAGCCGGCAGAATACTGACCATCAAATTTCAATATTAAATTGAGATACCGGTTTCTCCCCTGTAATATATCCTGCAAGTTCCTATTGCCTGTTGCAGATCCTTGACGAACCACTGCTGCAGCACTTTGTGCGGCATGCGAAAAAAGTGGCCCGTGTTTCTTCATGGTTGGGTTTACCATGAATGACGATACTATATTTTTTTTAGCGATTGTTCATGCATCCTGTTCCAAACTTTTCTACAAAGGGACAGGTGGTATCATATTTTTCAGTTTGAATTCCAATTTGCTTAAGTCTTTCCTTCAATAGCCAGCGTAGTTCCAAATGCGGGAATGATGACAATATCATCCGCCGTGAGTTCATCGAATGAAACCAGTTGCACTGCCATTCGTATCCTGTAAGAAAATAGGCGCCATGGGCCTGCAGGTCAGCATTCACCTGAGGATTGTGAATCATTTCGCTTAACAGGAAGATCTCTTTGCCCGGATTTTCATTACAACTGTTCTAAAGGCAATTTCAATTGCGTTTTCAACACCATAACAAAAACCAAAATGACGGGACAGAAGAAAATTTGAACGGGACCAAAATCCAAAAGAGTGGGAGTGAAATCTTTTTTAATTTATCCTATCTCTTTCCGCTTCTTTTTAACGGCAGGAGATCAAGGGGCTGGCGATATATGATATGTGAACGTCAAAGCTCTTCATATCAAGAAACGATTTCTGGGGTTTCGAAGCGGTTAGATAAAAATAAGTTTGCAAGAATTATCAAATTAAGGCCGGACACATCTAAAGCGAATCAATGCATACCAGGGAAAGGTGAGAATTTGCTAGTTAGGTCGCATTAAACGCATAAAGGGTTCTATTTGATAAACGCAATCGGGACATCCAATTATTAAAATATTTAGCGGAATGAAAAATAAGCCCGAAATAGATTCGGGCCTTTTGCTGTAATTAATTTTTCGTTACTCCTCATCCAAATCTATTTTATACGTATATACTCCGTTGTAGCTAGGATTAAACTACCTTCCAGTTGTAACCGATCATATCCCGACCCGAGCAGTTGCGCCAATTTCTTCGATATATTTTTATATCTGTTCCATTAACCGAAGTAATAATAAACCGGGATCCATACGAGTGTTACTTTAATGGCCCTCCTTGTTTTATTTTCTTAACTACTACGCCTCCTTCGATATCATATTCTTTGGCTTTCTTACTGTCGAGGTTTTCCAGTTCAACGCCAAGCCTGTCGCCAATTACCTTGGCACTTGATATCTCAACTTTGCTGGCCGAGCTTTTCAAGGTTATGGAAACTACGTTTTCTTTACCATTTCTCATATAAGTCACCGGCACTTTTTCGCCCGGACGGAAACTGGCAATACCGGCACTCATTTCCATTCCGCTGCAAACGTTCAGAACCATTTATTTTGGTAATTACGTCACCCTCTTTAAACCCGCTCGGTGGCTGCGCCGTCAGCCGGCTACACAGATGATACATATACACCTTGTCCTTCTTTCAATCCTGCCTGTTTAATCAGTCTTTCATTTTCGGAAGGGTTGGGTTGATATTGGATGCCGAGATATCCTCTTTTACATCTCCAAACTCGATAAGATCGTTTACAATCTTTTTACAATATTTACAGGGATTGCAAAAGAATATCCCTGGCGTAAGTGCCGGTAGGAGCCAAAATGGCGGAATTGATTCCAATTAATTGCCCATCTGCGGTAAACAAACCACCGCCACTGTTTCCCTGGTTGACGGCAGCGTCCGTCTGAATAAATGATTCAACAGGCGTCTGGCTCTGGCGACTGTTGATCCCGATAGAACGGCCCTTTGCGCTTACGATCCCCGCAGTTACGGTCGTTTCCAGCGTCAGGGGATAACCTACTGCAAGCACCCATTGTCCGAGTTTTACATTGTCGGAATTTCCATAAATCATGTATGGTAGGTCTGTTCCATCAATTTTTAAAACGGCCAGGTCGCTGCTGGGATCACGTCCTATAATTTTTGCTTTATATACTTTCTTACTGTGCAGGGTAACGGTGATTTCGTCAGCTACTCCCGCTCCACCATCGGAAACTACATGGTTATTGGTAACAATATACACCATCATCGCTGATGATATGACACCACTTCCGGACGCCCTTTGTTCCGGCTGTATCTGGGGTCCGAAATTGAAAAAGTTGTCAAACATATCCTCTATGCTGTTGCGCCTGGTACGCGGGAGATCATTGCTAAGCTTTTTTGCGGCAATCTTTGTTTTGATATGCACTACCGCCGGTACCGCAGCACTTGCGGCTTTTGTGAAATCGATCGGATACAACGCCACCACCTGTTCCATTCTCAAAAATCCTGCATAGTTGGCAGGCAATGTGTCCGTGGGTTGTTGTACCAATATTTTTTAGATCCGGATAAATTTCTCATAAGTCCAAACGCTGCCAACGTGCTGATGAAGCGCTAACGGCTTACGATCAGAAGTAGTTGTTTCCATTTCATATACTTTATTCAATTTTTAATTTGTCGTGATGAATTTCTCAGAAAAGAAGGGTTTCAAAATCTATGCCTTTCCAATACAAAATAACAAACTGTCATATCAATTGCTTCTACCGTATGTTCAGTTTAACAAATCTTTACCAAGCTTTTCGTACTTCTCCACAAATTTAATTAAGATTGGTGAATGAAATGTTCCCAATTTTACAGCTCTGTCAGGAATGCTGACGGTGTCGATATCGTCTGCATAGTCTTTTAACTGAGGGTATTGAGTTCGACCAAACGTGGGTGAATTTTATTCCTGCAATGCACTGCAATTCCGGCCTCCTCTCAAAAAAGCCACCAGTTTTTCCTCGTCGGTGTAGAATTCATAATTCAACTGGCTGATCGGCGAAAAAAAGAAACGTCTTCCACCAGGAACAATGAATCATTGCTCATGAAGAATTTTTTGTTCATGATATGAACGGCGAGATTGTAATCGTAGTTGTTTTTGTATTTATGATAATCAGCGAGGTAGTTGTATTTTTTAAATATAGAAAGTAACGGAACGAAAATCATAACCTTCCGGCACATAGAGTTTGGTGATATTCCGGCAGCCAAGTCCGAAAGTACATGTACACATCATCCGCAAGCCGACTCAACTCTTCTTCTGATTCATTGCCGGTGAGAATAGCGACCGACGTCCTGTTGCGCCGGATAATATGAGGATATTTTCCAAAATAGTATTCAAAATACCCCGCCGTGTTATTGCTTCCGGTAGCTATATATGCGTCACAACCTTTCAGCATTTCAGAAAAGCTGATCAAATCATGCCACTTCGTTCATTCCATGAAACCATTACATTAACCAGGTGCTTTATTACACACATCATCTTTTGACGAGGTTTTGATAAGCGCAATGTGACCTGTAATAAAGACGCAGAGCAAATCATGAAAGCCTACTAAGGGGATATTACCAGCCATCACGATCCCGACTGTTTTGGCTTCCCAAGTCCGGTTGGTCCGGAAATGTTTTGCGAGGCTATAGTCGTCCGCAAATTGTGCCAGGGCATTCTGCTGTCAAAAAGCTGTTGCTATATGCTTAGTGGAACTATCTATAAATTCGGGAAGAAACCAGCTATTTTCCCTACTTGCTCTTTCCCTGATCCCTTTCCAGGTCTCGCTATCTGATAACATATATTCTCCCAGCCGGCTTAATAAACTGATTCGTTCTTGTAAATTCATTTGCAAAGATTAAATTTGTCCGGCTAAAACCTAAATTCATTTAATCCTAGTTGTATGGCTATAAAGATAACAGAAGAGTGTATTAACTGCGGTGCGTGTGAACCAGAATGTCCCAATAATGCAATTTATGAGGGGGCGTTGAATGGGCTGTTTCGGACGGAACTCGGTAAAGGGATCATTTACTTTATTGGATGGCAGCGTGGTCGATGCTGATCAGAAAGAATTCGCCTGTTAGTGTTGATACTCTACTATATTACTCCTAATAAGTGCACAGAATGCCAGGGTTTTCACGAAGAGCCCCAGTGTGCGGCCGTTTGCCCTGTCGATTGCTGCGTGCCTGACGAAATGTACCAGGAAACGGTGGAAGAATTAATGGCTAAAAAAGAGAAAGCTGCACCTCTGATGTGCAAAAGTTCCGGGCCTGTTGTTGCCATGGGTTGGATATTTTTTATACCTTAGACCAACTTCATAATAAAGCAGGTGTTCCTGCTAATTATCAGGCGGGTGATATTTCCCAGTCGTAAAGAGGTGAAGGAGAAACTGGCCTTCACCTTTCTTTTTACGCTTCGTTCGCCTGCAGGTGAAACTTATTGAATAAATAAGCCAATTTTAGTAGCCCAAATTTTTGCTCAGCGATTTTTCGTCAATATTTGTGTTCCAAACCAATATCACAGTATACATGAAGAAAAAATAGCATTGGTAACCGGAGGTTTTTCAGGAGAAGCTGTCATATCTTATAAAAGCGCCGTTACCATGGGCAACAATCTTGATCCCGACAAATTTGATGTTTACAAAATTGATATAAATCCCAACGGCTGGTTTTATAAATTCTGCAAATGGAAGCCGGGTAGATCGTTGATAAAAATGATTTCTCGCTGCAAATAGGCGAGGAGAAAATCAGGTTTGACGCGGTCTTTGTTGGCATGCATGGCACTCCGGGCGAAGATGGTAAACTCCAGGGATACTTTGACACGCTAAAAATTCCTTATACCAGTTGCGATGCGGCTACATCTGCCATTACTTTCAATAAACGGTATACCGTAGCAGTAGCGAGAATGGCGGACGTGGCTGTTGCTAATTCTGTGCACTTGTTCCGGAACTTGCCTTTTGCCGCTTCGCAACTTGCAAACTCGGTTAAGATTGCCGGTTTTTGTAAAGCCAAACAACGGCGGCTCGAGCATTGGCATGAGTAAGGTTGAAAGACCAGAGGAGCTTGAAAGAGCTATTGAAAAGGCTTTTAAAGAAGATAGCCAGGTCCTGGTTGAAGAAATGGTTACCGGAAGAGAATTTACAGTGGGGGTATTTAAGACAAAAGGCGATATCATCAGTATATGCCGATAACCGAGGTAAGAGCACATGATGATAAATCATTTTCGATTTTGAGGCAAAATATCAGGGTAAATCAACGGAAACCACCCCAGCTGAACTGGATGAAGTATCGGCGGATAAAATCAGGGAAGAAGCTAAAAAAATATACCGGGTGTTTAACTGCAGGGGCGTGGTAAGGATTGATTTTATCTATCATGAAGAAAGTGGCCGACCATATATGCTTGAAATAAACACGATCCCCGGGCAGAGTGAAGCCAGCATTATACCTCAGCAGGTAAAAGTCATGGGCTGGAGTCTTAAGGAATTTTATACCAAATTGGTAGAAGAAGCGTTTGAAGATTAATTTTGAAAATTAAGGATGGGATAGACTCCCGGTTTCTGTTTACAAATATATCCGCATGTTAAAATTTATCACGCACCGGCCATTATGGGTCAACGTCCTGGCCGCATTTTGTTTATAGCTGTTGTCATATTTTTCATTTTTATTTTTCGCTCAATTGGTTTACTCATCACGATCAATCCAAAACCGTTCCGCAGGTTATCGGCAAGCCTTTTGAAACGGCTAAAGGAAATTTTGGAGCAGGCTGGGTTTGAAGTGGAAATCCGGGATTCCATTTATGTGGATACCACAAAAGCGCTACAAGTATTGAAGCAGGTACCCGAAGCAGACGAGGTTGTCAAGGTTAACAGGACAGTTTATCTTACGATCAACAGGGCAGTCACCGCCGATGATCGATATGCCCAACATTGTTGGGTTTAGCTATCGCAGTGCCGAGATGGCCCTTCGAAATTCCAACCTTCGCCCGGGCGATACAACCTTTAAATCCGATTTTGCCAAAAATGCCGTGCTGGAGCAATGGTATGACGGTGCTGTCATTAAGCCCGGAACAAAGATCCAGATGGGTAGCACGATTGATATGGTATTGGGCGATGGAGTGGGAAACAGGCAATTTGTCGTACCGTCACTGATAGGCATGACCTATGCAGAGGCTAAATCATTATTGCAGGCAAATGGATTGGCTTTTGGTGCTATTGTGGCACCCGGTGTTGGCGACACGTTGAACGCTTTTATTTACAAACAACGGCCGGAACGTTTTGATGATGATAAAAATTCCGGTATATCCGTTCAGGTCAGCTGATGGATATTTGGTTGCAAACGGAAAAACCGGTGGTAGATACTAAGTGTTGCTCCCGAACCTGCATTAACCGAACAATAAAGCAAAACTTACTTATGCAAAATATCACTGTAGAAGAACCTGAAAAAAGGATGGACCAGGGGAAAAATTGAATCTGGTTGATGTTCGGGAGCCGTACGAGAATGCCGAATTTAATATTGGAGGGATTTTATATCCGCTGGGGAACATTCAGTCGATGATGGTAGATGAACTGGAACCGCTCATGGATGAAGAACTCATTCTATATTGCCGGAGCGGCAACCGCAGCGGACAGGCTTTGTGATGATACTAGACACCCTGGGCTTTAAAAATACCAAAACCTGGTGGGAGGTATGCTGGCATGGCAGGATAAATTTGGAAGCTAGTCAGAACCCTGATTTATTGGATTGGTTGGATAAGAAGCATATTAGTCGTTTAATGAGAAGCTCTTTCTCAAAACAATAGCTCCCTTTTTCCTGGAATCTTTCAGATTATGAAAAGTTCATTCTAAAGTTTAATATTTAATCCCACCATAAAATTTGCTCCCGCCATTGGGAAGTAGAAATTTTCCGTAACCGGGCTTCCATCATAAATATAGCCATAATGTATAACCATTGGGTTCATATTTTGTGTTGAAGACATTGTTCACCTGGCCGATTATATTCCATTCCTTGAATAGCTTGTCTTTTATCGTAAGATCAGCCGGGCATCCTAGGTATAAAATGGATCTAACTTTTTATTATCGCTTTGTGTATTATCCAGGTATTGTTTACCCACGTATTTGCTTAATAGATTTATTTCAATATTTTTACCAGTAAAATATTTATGGTGAATGCGCCCACAATCGCCGGGAGAAGGCAATGTCTGTGTTTTCATAAATCGTTGTTTTCTGACCTTCCATTCGAAGCTGGCGTTGTAATCATCTAAAAATTCGGTAAAAGATTTTATTTTGTATTTGGCTAAAGGTTAGATTCCCTGACGCATTCAACCAATTGCTGAAAATATATCCGCCCTGCAACTCTATTCCCGCCCGGTAGCTGTTAGGAACATTCGCCCGTGTATAAGCTCCTACATCGTTGATCATTCCGGTCAGGACCAACTGATCTTTGTAAAGCATATAAGTACAATGTAGCTCCTGCATAAAACTTCGATGTTCTTTTCTCAACGCCGGCTTCAAAATCATGAAGGGTTTCTTTTTCGGGTTGATTAGTAGCGCCCGTCTCAAAGTCATCACGGTTTGGTTCCTTATTAGCAACAGCATAACTGAGGTAAGATTGCCAGCCACTTTTGCTGAATTGAATTCCGGCTTTAGGATTCAGGAAATCAAATTTTCGGTCAATAATCAGCAAAGGATTGTCTTCGAATCCATTCATTTTATATTGAACATGCCTGTATTGCATATCGGCAAAAGGTTCCAGTGTTTCGAAAACCCGTATTGCCTATTTTGCATAAATGTTAATATCCGACTTCAGCGCATCGAGTTCTCATAGTATCTGTAATCTTTATCAATACCCGTACTGCGCCCAGATGATATCACCATGATGATGGCCGTCATACCTCGTCCAGCCGCCGCCAATCGTTACCTCATGTGTGTTTTTTTGTATTGTGCAGAAACCACTTGGCCATAAAAAATAATTATCCAGCCATTTTTGCCGGACAAGATCTGTCTTTTCAAAATCGAATCATTCACTACAAAATTAGGCAATCCATAGTCTGAAAATTTCTGCTCCGCTTTATAGTTTTCATAATATCCGATTCCTCTTGTAAGAAAGAAGCTGCAGATTAAAACCCCAATTTTCATCAATGGCCAGGTTATAAAACAATTGATAATGCGTCTGGGCGATAATTATCCGTTTCATTTCGTAGAGTGGAAGGTTGTAAGTTCTATTGCCGGAGCTGAAAAGATTTGCAGAATCGGCTTCAGTAAAATATAGTGAGCCAAGGTTGTTGTAATAGTGAGGTAAGCATATCCGAAGAATTTCCTTGCAATTTGGCTTCGGGTATTCCGTTCCAGGCCTGGAAGGTTTTTTCTTTGCCTGAAAAAATATTCAACCTCAGCGATGATTTCTTTAGCCAGGTACGCTCCCGAGAGATAAAACGCCTGTAAGCTACTACTTGCCCGGTCGATGCTAGCCATTACTGGTGATCTGGCTGAGACGTGGGCGTCAATAGTAAATGATCATCAATGATCCCGGTACCTGCCTTTACTGTATTTTTTCCACGTATTAAAGGATCCATAGCTGTTGTTTAATTCAGCATATGGCTCCCGGTTAACTTCATTGGTTGACAAACTAAGCGTTGCTCCAAACGCGCCGGTGCCATTAGAAGAAGTTCCGGCGCCACGTTGTATTTGTATCGAATTTACAGTACGAAGCAAAATCGGGAAGGTCAACCAGGAAAGTTCCCTGGCTTTCGGCGTCATTATAAGGTATTCCGTTAAGAGTAACATTGATCCGGGTTGCGTCGGTGCCCCTGGATCCGAAGCCCTGTATAGCCGATACCATTACCCGCATCTGAATTTGCGACCACAGATGGTGTTTGATTAAGGATAAACGGAATATCCTGGCCAAGATTATTTTTCTGGATCTCTTTTTTGACAGGTTGGTTTTGGTAAATGGTGCTTTTTCCCCGGCACGAACGGCTTTCACCTCAACCGGGCTGAGAAGATAGAAACTGTCTGCCGGTTCTGTGTTGTGCAGGCATCTGGGCTAAATGACAAAGCAGCCATAAAGTAAAATGCAGCTGATGAATGCAATCCCTCTTCATTTTTTAAAATTTAAAACATTAAAAATGAGAGGGAAATGCTGTAGGAGAAAGGGAGCAACTAGCCATCCTTCCCTGCGCAGGCATTACCCTGATCAGGTTTACGGGTTTAATCTCAGCCTTGCCTGTCATTTCGGGCTTGCCGAAGTATTGACAGGTAAGCACCCCGGGAACACTGAAAACTTCTCGAAGCTTTCATTTAGAAAGTAAGATCTGCAGCAAAAGTAACAAGAAATAACTTTAATATATTGTAACTTTTCTACCCGGGTTTCGTATCACATTAAATCGACTTGTTTATGAAAAAAATGCTTGATTGTCATTTTTGATTGTAATGGCTTTATATTCAACCGGGCTTTAGCGCAAAGAACTATAAATGATCCGAATGTTGAGGTAAGCGGGAAGCTAAGAATTTCCAGGCTATTGAATTATCGAATGCCTTTGATGTGTACCTCACTCAAAGCAATGAGGAATCAGTGGCGGTCAGTGCATCCGAGATCAAATACGGAGGGATAGAATAAGGGTGGAAGTAAGGGGTGAGTGCTCATCATCCGCTACGACAATAATGGAAAATGGAACACTGGCAACAAAAAATTGAAAGCATATATTTCATTTAAAGCAATAAATAAACTTGACGTAAGCGGTGCGTGATGTTTACATCGTTGATGACTGGAAAGCGGAAAATCTGAAAATCGAACTTTCCGGAGCCAGTAACCTGAAGGGAAAAATTGACGGACAAAATTAATGGTTGATCTGGAGTGGTGCATCGGACATGAGCATTATCGGGCACGATGGGTCAGCTTGATATTGAAGCCAGCGGAGCAGAGTGGTTTTAAAGGCTACGATATGGTCGTCGATTATTGTGACGCCAAAGCCAGCGGTGCCAGTGACATAAAGATCACCGTAAATCAAGAATTATCGGCTGAAGCCAGTGGCGCCAGCGATGTGAATTATAAAGGCAGCGGACTCATCCGTGATGTTAACACAAGCGGTTCGAGTAGTATTTCAAGAAGATCATAAGTAAGATCAATGCAATAGTGTAAAGCTGTTGTGAAGATTCACAACAGCTTTATTATTTGTTTGGCAGCTAAGCTTCTATGACCTTACATTTGCACCGCGAAGTAGAGCAGCGGTAGCTCGTTGGGCTCATAACCCAAAGGTCGGGAGTTCGAACCTCCCCTTCGCAACGAGGAAAAGCCACCAAAAGCGGGGTTGTTTTTATTTTGCCACAGATTACACGGTTTTCACGGATTAGAAGGATTAAATATCGATTGCTTTCATCTTATCTTAAGTTTGGGCTTAAAAATGGAATATTCGCCGTTCATCTGTAAAGTCCGTGTAATCTGTGGCAACTCTCACAGTCAATGAAAGCAGGTTTTGTAAACATTATTTGGAAGGCCCAATGCGGGCAAAAGCACATTGCTTAACGCGCTGATGGGAGAGAAGCTGGCGATCGTGTCGCCAAAGGTGCAAACGACCCGTCACCGGATAAAGGCAATCCTGACCGAAAAAGATTTACAGATCATCTTTTCTGATACCCCTGGAATCATCGAGCCTAAATATAAGCTTCATGAAAAATGATGCAGGCTGTAAAAAGCGCATTGGAGGATGCTGATGTCGCGCTGCTGATCGTAGATGTGAAATGAAAATTGGGAAGAAGCTGAGTTCAATCTTTGAACGCCTGAAACTAAAAGTGCCCGCCATTGTTGTCATTAATAAAATTGACACGGGCAAGCCAGGCGAAGATAAAAGAAGCGGTTGATTATTTTGTAGAAAGGTCTTATTGTAAAAGACGGTGACCATAACGGCAACAAGCGGTATTAATTTAAAAGCCTTTTTTAAAACCGATACTGAACTTCCTGCCGGAAGCAGAATCCATTCTTTCCCATGATGATGATCAGCGATCTGCCTACAAAGTTTTCGTGAGTGAATTGATACGGGAAAAAGTCTATGAATTAGCATGAAGATGAAATTCCTTATCAAACCGCCGTGCTGGTAAGAGAGTTCAAAGAAAACAACATTGGTAAAAGTAGTGGCGGACATCATTGTTCACCGTGAATCGCAAAAGCAATATTGATCGGTGATAAAGGAAGGATGATAAAGGCACTGGGAACAGCTGCACGGAAAGGATATTGAAGAGTTTTTACAACAAAAGATATTTTTGGAATTGTTTGTAAAAGTAAAACCGAAGTGGCGGGAGAATGACCTGCAGTTGAAGGAATGTAGTTATTAAATCACAAAAAAGAAACTCCAAATTCAATAGAGAAACATTGGACTTTTTGGAATTTCCCTGAAATTGGAAATTGAGATGTCTTTTGCAGTAGCTATAGCAGGGCCGGCCAAAATGTGGGAAAAAGCACCTTGTTCAATCTGCTTATTGGAACAAAGAAAGGCTATTGTCGACACGATGTGGTTTTGCGGCGTTACCCGGCGACAGTGTGGCACGTGTGGCACTGTGCCGATTGGAAGTGGCAAGTATTTTAATGTTATTGATACAGGAGGCTCGCAGCGAGGAGACGAAAGTATGTTTTTGAAAATGCTGAAAATGCAAAACAGGTGATGATTGCCGTAGAAGACGAAGCCCGATGCCATTATTTTTATGGTTTGACGTCACATACAGGGCAGGACGGATCTTGATGACAGCATGGCCCAGGCACTGCGGGAAAAGCACCAAGCCGGTTTTTTTAACGCCGATTAACAAAGTGGATGATGGTCAACCCGGATGCTGGAAGCCGCAGAATTTATAGCCTTGGACTGGATAACGATATTTTTTCCTTGTGCCGCAGCAAAGTGGAAGTGGAAGCGGCGAGACTGCTGGATGCGTTGACTGATCGGATGCCGCCGATTCCGGCTGAGGAAACTGGAAGAAGATGAGACAGCATTGCCAAAGAATTTGCCATCATTGCGTACAGCCCAGTGTGGAGCCGTCTTCTCTTTTAAATGCTTTAATCGGGGCCAGGAAAGAACGATTGGTGGAGCGAAGTTGCCGAGGACTACCGGGACACCATCCATGAAGCACGCTATACCGTATTTCAGAAGGAGTTTGTGATTGATCTGATACCGCTTTGGTGTCCGGCGATGAGGCCAAAGTGCATGAAGATCTTGAATTTCTGTTCCGGTCTATTCGAGCGATAAAGGCATTGGACGAAGCTGATGTGTGTATGTTGTTGCTTGATGCCGAAGAAAGGTGTTGCGGCACAGGATCTGAATATCTTCAGCCTGGTCGCGCGGGCAGGTGCGGCCATAGCGGTGCTGGTAATAACAAGTGGACCTGGTCGCTAAGGAGACAGCCACGGCGAAGGAATATGAAGCTAGCGATGAAACGAACCGGCTCCATCTGCCCAGAGATGTACCAGGCTCACTATTTGTTTCAGCCCGGGAAAAGAGGGCGTGTATTCCAGCAATCGAAAACGGCGCTGGAAGAGTATATGAGAACCGGAAACGCAAAGCGTCCACTTCCACAGTTGAACCGGGCGATGCTAAAAGCTATCGAAACTCATCACGCGCCGGTTGCGCGCGGGCTCATTCGATCAAAATTAAATTTGTCGCGCAGTTGCCAAACCGCTGTTCTCTTCCTTTGCTTTCTTCGTGCAATTTTCTCGGATGACATCGAAAAGCCCCTTGTCCAAGGTTATCTTTCTGAAAAACCATGCTGAGAGAACATTTTGATTTTACGGTTGTGCCAGGGAAAGCGATTGTTTTTAGAAGAGAATAAAAATAGCGGCTTAAGAATTCAGCGCGATCAAAGGATTTGAGAATATTTGAAACCCTTTTTTATACTGAGACTAGAGTCCTTCTTGCTGTTGGCAAATGGAACACGGTAGTCATTTAACCGTTGCCACTTTAATTTTCTCCATTTCCTTTGCTGACTTTCATATACCATCTGCCGAAAAGGGTTTGCGTAATCCTTGGCCCGTGATTCATAAATGCCTTTGACCATCCATTCCTTAGTAACAACCAGATTGCTGAAGCAATTGAAGAAATATCTTATTCGTAAACAAGCGGCAGGCTTTATTTTTAGAATTTCCAACATGGATGCAAGTGCATGTTGTCTTTTATACCGTGATAGTGTTCACTGTTTTCTTTATAAAAGCATGCACTTCCTCCCAACTTTTATTTTGCTCCTTTTGAATATTCCGGACTAACGCGTTGATTTCTGGCTTTGGGATCAATTGCCCGCCGATATTCAGCCACTCGCTTCGCAGGTTTGTGCCTGATAAAGTTTTCAATTGTTCAAAAGAACTGATCTTTTCATTTTCAATGAAGAAGCCAATTGTGTGACGCCATAATAAAGGATCAACTCTTTGAATATGTGGTATGCTTCGGTCACTTTTACCAATTGCACCTTTCGTGAATTATTTTCAACCCCGTAACTATTATCTCGGTATCTTCTAAATTTTCTTTTGCCCCAGCAACTTTTCACCGAGTTTTATTGCTTGTTCTGCCGTCAACTTTTTGCCTCCCTTCGCTTTTACTTTCACCTACAGCTTTTTCGCGCAGCGTTAACGAATCAAATATTTCATTTACACTGTCTGGTGCAAGGAAGTCATATTCCAAATACTGATTTTTAAAGGTTCGCTTATCACGGCCTTCATATTTTCCGCTGTTTGCGTGCCAGCGCATACATGTTATACATGAACCAGTAACCCGGCATCTGCAATTAACCTGTCGTTGGGAACATCATTGCTCACCAGTGAAAAAGGAAACGGAATGTTCAATTCGGCCGGATGGTCGCCCTTCGCGATCAACGGCTATAGAAGCGAATTTTGAATTGTGTTTGAGGCTTACGCATAATCCCGGCCAAAAACCCCGGCCGGCAATAATCTCACCATCCGCCCCTCTTGAATTATGATTTGAGCCTACTGTTGCTCCGGCCGCCATATTGCTCTGACCTTTCAGCACGGACGCACAGAGAAACGAATTGTTATGGTGTTGTTCATGTGCCGGAAAATCAATGCGGAGTTCAATACTTCACAACATGAAATGGCTGGAGTTATCGCCCAGGAAAAGAATTGACAAGCCTGGCTCCATATTTTAACTGCGAATGAGATGCGCAAGAATAAACCGGACGGCTTTTGCACCATAAAAAGCTTTGCATCCGTAGCCAATTATACCATTTACAAGCTCACAGCCTTCACCAATCCGGGTAGGTGCTTCAGCCGAGAATTGATCGTGATGTTTTTAAGTTTACGGCACCTTTGATATAGGCATCACTGCCGATCATCGCATCTTTGATGATCCTGCAGTTTTGAATTACGGTTCGATCGCCGATGATTCCATAACCCCTGCGATTGTCAAATTTCTTTTCTGTGAATTCTTTGAACCGTTGCATCAGTGTCTCATCGCTCCTATAGCGGCTCCACAACCCAGGCATCAGCAGCTTGCATACCGTCGAAAGGCATGACGCTACGCCCCGCATTTTCATTGCATATTTCCAGCCAGATACGTACGTCTTCTTTTTCTCCTTTTTTATGATGCCATTTCCGAATTTGGCGTGATCGCTAACTTCGATTTCATTTACATTGACGAGGATAACTTCATTCCCGACAATATAATGGCTCAGGTAATTGACATTGTTGATTACCACGTTGTCTCCTATGTCGCTACTTATGATATAAGCTGTAATAAAGACCAACCTGCAACCTCAGATCGTGAAATTCGAGGTAAAAAGGTTCCAGTTTGCCAATGCCGGATAAGCCCAAAAGAATTTGCATTGTTGGATAAGGAAGGGCGTGAAACCGTCTGTTACATATACGTTTTCAATTGTCGGATGTATTACCGTTCGCAATCAGCTGCTTTATTTCTCTTGTCGTCAACGACCGGTAAAGACCGGTTTCCGGGATTTTGTTTGAATCGCAGGTAATACTCATCCTTTCCTTTGGTAGGTATTTTGGATCAACAAAGTTGTAGCCTAAATCGTCGACAGGTGTTTTTGTGATCTTATTCATTGATAGGAGATACTATTTAGATTTGATCTGAAGAATAACTCCGCCCTTCAGGGCCAGAACTGCAAACATGAGCGTGGGCTTTAGCCCTGAAAATTATTCGATAAAAGTTTTTCCTATGATGTTCTTCAAAAGTAGAAAGCGACTCAATCCCCCTTTAGGGGACAGGGCTTTACTCCAACGTCACGCTCTTTAGCGTTTCTCGGCTTATCAACATCATACCCTTTGGCTACACCAATATAGTAAGCCAGCAATTGCTAGCGGGATCACGCTAAGCATAGGCGCCACATATCTCATCGGCTGGCGGCATGATCATTACATCGTCAGAAATGTTTCGGCAAACTGCATCACCTTCGGTAATAACTCGAAATCACTTTTCCCTTCCTTGCTTTTATTTCCTGCATATTACTAATCGACCTTTTGATGATAAGCATCCTTTGTAGCCACAAAGACAACCGGCAAGGATTCATCAACCAGAGCAATGGGCCCGTGTTTCATTTTCCGCAGCGGGATAACCTTCTGCATGTATATAAGAGATTTCTTTCAATTTCAGGGCACCTTCAAGAGCACACAGGAAAATTATACCCACGACCGAGGTATAAAAAATCACGGGCATCTTTATATTTTTCAGCCAGCGCCTTTATCTTATCACTATGTTTTAACACCCAGGTCAACTTTCTCCGGCACTTCATTTAATTCGTTCATCAAATGCAAATACCGTTCACGCGAGATCGAGCCCTTCATATGTGCAATTTTCAAGGCGATCATCGTTAGCACTGCAAGTTGCGCCGTAAATGCTTTTGTACTCGCTACTCCAATCTCGGGACCCGCATGGGTATAGGCACCTCCATGCGATGCTCTTGCTATGGATGAACCCACCACGTTTACCACACCAATATAATAGCTCCGCTGTTTTTTGCCGTTTCAATCGCAACAAGCGTATCGGCCGTTTCGCCGCTCTGCGAAATCGCAATAATGACGTCACCTTCATGAATGACGGGATTACGATAACGTGAAATTCGGAAGCGTATTCTACCTCGACGTTGATGCGGCAAAGCTCTTCAATAATATATTCGGCAATCAAACCCGGCATGCCAGCTGGTGCCACAGGCTACATCTTATCACGATCGCGTGTCCGGCATTCATGATTTGCTCGGCGTATTGTTGTATGCCGCTCATGGTGACCGTTCCTGTTTCGTGCATCTAATCTGCCACGCAGAACAATCGTATATAGTTTGAGGTTGTTCAAAAATTTCCTTCAGCATGAAGTGATCATACCCGCCTTTTCAATGGCTGCCAGGTCAAGGTCCAGTTTGTTACATAAGGAGTGATCTTTTCATTGCCTAAGATTTTTTAATACCAGTTCTCCGCTTTATGATGGCGAGTTCATAATCGTTGACATACACTACTTCTTTGGTGTATTCAAGCATGGGTGACGCATCAGAGCCAAGAAATGTTCTCTTTCCCGATGCCTATTACCAGGGGCTGCCTTTCTGCTGCTATGATTGTTTTCGGGTCAGCATTATCCATTATTAAAATGACGTAAGCGCCAACTACTCCTCTTTCAGAGCAATACGAACTGCCTCTTCAGCGAGCAGTCATTATTTGTTTTTGATCTTCAATAAAATTCAGCAGCACTTCCGTATCGGTATCACTGCTGAAATGTGTAGCCTTTTGACAAGCAGCTCATTTTTAAGCTGAAGCATAATTTTCAATGATGCCGTTATGAATCATGGCAGATTTTCCACTAGAATTCGTGGGGAGTGAGCATTACGTCACTGGGTTTCCCGTGAGTTGCCCAGCGTGTTGTGGCCGATACCAAGCATGGGCATGGCTTTTGACCAACAATGGCGTCCTCCGAGTTCGGATATGCCCCTTTTTCTTGTACACTCTCAGCCCCGCACCGTTTTGCAAACAACCCCAGCGCTGTCGTAGCCGCGGTATCAGCGCTTTTGAGTCCTTTAATGATAATAGGATAAGCTTCCCTGGGCCGGTATAGCCAACGATTCCGCACATAAGGATAAAAAGATTTGTGCATAAAGATAGAGATATGTTAAGTTATGCAAACGATTGTGTTATTACCGATGAGGAGTTAAGGCTGCATTGAGTAACTTTTTGCCTCGCACAATCGACTTTTTATCTTTTATGAAAGGAGATTCCAGCAACAATGTGAAAGCAACAGTAAAATAAATAACAAGACCCGTCATCCACCAATGTAGCTACAAAAGGTGCAGAGCTTACTGCAGGATCGGCTCCAAGCCGCTTTAATAACATAGGAAGCATACTGCCAGTTGGCGTGTGCCCCATAATACCACTCCCAACAAAGTGATGGCAACAGTTAAACCGAGGGCTATCCAATGTTCGCCATATAATTGCAGGAAAATGGAATGCCAGACCGCAATTCGCAGGGACCTATTGCTCGAGTACTGAACCTAACAGTAAACCGGAAAAAATTTCTCTCTTCATCACCCGCCACCAGTCCATGGTAATTTCACCTACAGCCATTGCCTGGATAATCAAAGGTAGAAGCTTGTGATCGCTATTACTCCACTTGAAATAATCAACGGAACAAATAAGGCTAATACAACGGCCCTGGCTATTTCGTCTTGAAAATAGGCCATGGCAGTGGCAGTAAGCATTTCTCCCAAAAGAAACAAAACAACTAGCCACACAATTCTTCTTAAACAGCTTGAAAGAGCGGCATTCGAATAAGGTTCATTTAATGCTTCCGTGCCTCCCATTTTTTTTGCATGTCTTCACTGAATTCTTCGCTGGCCACCCAAAACGTAGCGTCAATGGTGACAATACCCAAAATAACTTGTTGCTGTTACTGACTACAGGTAAAAACAGCCCTGTTATTCATTTAAAGACTTCACTGGCAGTTTCCTGGTCATCATAAGCGTTCAGGGAGATGACCCTGTTATCCATCAATTCTGAAACTTTTATGTCGGGGATTTAGAATAAAATCGCGGATGCGAATGTCATCAAGCAATTCACCTTTGTCATTGATTACATAAATGACATTTATTGTCTCTTTGTCTTTTCCACATACTTTTCCCGGATGACGTTGGCCCAAAATACCACTGTTCGATTGTAGCCGTTTGGATGCACGCAAACATAATCGGGCGTCATGAGCCGGCCAATGCTGTTTCAGGATATCCTAATATCTATTGGCTCGGCAGCGTGATCTTCCTTCCCTCCGGCTCCATCAATTTGATGAGCTCTACGGACCGGCTGTTGCTGGGCCAGCCCTTCTCAAAAATCCAGTCCGGTCGTCAGCTGGGATCAACTCATTTAACAACGATGCAGCCTCTCGTTTAGGAGGTAAGTTTTGGACGAGTTCTTTTTGGGTGGGGAACTCAAGCGGTTGAGCTTGCTGCTGGCAGCCCTGTTTACCGACACGTGCTTTGGCGATGATCAGCTCGGCATAATCAAAGAAAACTGGCTTTCGTACACGAGATCCACCCACGTCGGTTTATATTCTGCTGATTCAGAAAAAATCGCCGTCAGCTGCATGGTTTTCCTCAGTCGAATGATTGGCTTCCAAACTGTTTCATTCAATGCGGGTTGTTCTAACTCTAAGCGGCAGCGAACCAAATGGACGCATGTGGCAAAGTATCATTCATGCCGCCACGAATGGGCCCTGGTCACTTTCCAGCGAATAGGCATCGCATGCAGACTAATGCAGGCCTGATGTATTCTGATTTATGCGAGAAATAATTCCGGGGTTGAAAATTCACTGAAACTCGCGAAAATCTTGCCTACTTTTGGGTTTTGCTGCACATCGTTGCATCAAGCATCGTAGCTCCAGAAACGTCAATCCATCTTGCCCATTCCCTTGCACCATTTATTGCACCCAGTGGAAAAAATCCGGGCCGCGGGGTATTTACTTTCCCAGTGCGTAGAGGCATGAGCCGTTGTTGTGGATAATTTCACCTGCTCATGATTGTGATTGAAGCGGCAGAGGGAGAAGAAGAATTGCACGGACAGAACTTGCTGCTATGATTATATTTTTGAATGGGGAGAGGAAATAAGAATCAGAAAAGTGCTGTTATGGCTCTTGGAACATGTGCCGTTGTACAACCATTCTTGCCGCATCTAACTGCCCGGCGTGCTGAAATGGAGTTTTGATCATGGGCCTGATCAGTGTAAGCAAATCTGTCAGGCGCATAATAAGGAGGGAGACGAAGAACTGTTCATTAATTACAATGGCGACTGGAATGACAGAAAAAAAGGTTTGGTTTGAGGCAGAAATGAGCGACAATGTCTTTCCTGCCGCTGGCGAGATCGACACTACCACGGATCACCCATTCGAGAATCAATATTTTCGCTCGTAACCCAAATGCACAAATAAGTATTTCTGACTGTGCCGGCTTCTTCCACGGCATTCGTTGCCGGGTCAATTCCATCCGACGCATGCTTCGCGGCATCGATGATGGTCATTCAGTAGCGCTTTCGATCCATGTCAGGAGTTTTTTCACAAAGTGGTTGTTGAAGGGAGGGAGGACCTGGCAACCGGTCCTACAGATCACTCGCGGCTGATCTACGCCTCTTCTTTTTTTTACAAGTGGATTACCCATTTTCTGTGCTCCCATTTTTGTAATGTTCTCGCGGGATCATCAGAGCCTTTTTCTGATTGGACAAAAAGTCCAAAGAGCTGAGCGGCTTTCTTGCCTACGAAGCAGAGGCATTTGGCCAGCCTGATCGTATGAAGCAGTTATCATCACGCTGTCCTGGACGTTTAATCACTCTAGCATACTAACGTCTTCGCGCTACGGGTTATCTGGGCAGATCGGTATCAGCATGATCGTTCTCTCGGGTTGGTGGTTCACCTGCCCTTTATTATTTTTCTCATTGGGTTTATTATTGTGTTTGGTCATAACATGCTTGACTACCCGTAATACGTAACCC
>ERZ1370068.699-contig-1064_pt1 | contig 58314 bp, 74 predicted proteins | sample MGYA00561227_ERZ1370068 | MGnify/ENA primary metagenome ERZ1370068 (study PRJEB38410, sample SAMEA6850437) | metagenome | study: Metagenomic assessment of the ecological functions of the soil: analysis of the soil microbiota associated with the... | reverse complement strand
CACTAACCTCAATCTTGCTTCCACCTAAAGCGATGGAAGCGGGCATTGCCGATCACGTTTAAGTCAATGGAGGAAATAATCGATTTGGTTATGATAAGCTTGGGACTATGAAGAACATCCACCGGTGGGGATTCGTCTTCATAGCTATAGGAATTGCCCTCTGGATGTCTGGCGTTTCTCCCCAACTAGGCAGTATCTTATTTGTCATAGGTCTGGTCGGCTTGGTGATCGCGTGGGTTATACGCTAGATTTCAAACTGACCCACTACCAAAATGAACGATTATATAATTCCAGGGGCGGGGACTTTGTTCGTGAGGGAAATCTAAGTAAATCTCTCCTCTGGTGAGTTCCGGAAATTTTCGTGGAATAAAAAAGCGCGACGGTAGCAACGCACCGGATAACCGAGCGGTGCCACGCCATTTACGATTGTTGGGTCGATCTTGCATCGATCCGTCTGGCGTTATTGTTACCCGCGAGCATGTGATCTCGTGGCGTTCCTGTCAGCGAAAGTATCAAAGATCAAGTTGCGGGAATCCCTGATGACAAAACCCTCCGTCATCTGCCTGAGATTGAGATCCGGCGCCCTTTTCGCATTGTTCTACATGCGCGGAGATACTGCGACAGAACTATTGGCGGCGTGTCCTGCTGACTAAATAATCGCGCGAACTGTGATCACGATCTCGCTAGCCGTGCCGCCCACATGAGCGTTTCGGGGCGGCTTTCCGTTCGTTGAAATTGCGGATTATAGTGATTTCAGCTAGCTACCTCTGAGATCGGCACTTATGGTTTTCCGCTGGGCACGTTTCTTTATGATCAAATCGCACGCTACCAGCTCACTTACTGGAAAATTCCAAGCTCCATCATACCGACAGATTCTTGTATCTGGAGCAGCATGTGAAGCTTTTCCAACTGATCCTCGCGATTACGGGAATAGTGGTGGTCCTGTTTTCGCATTGATCTGGCAGGCCTGCGTGCTCCGGGTTGGGCGGTATTGTGGGAGCTGATGGAACCAGCATCGTTCCTCTGGATGGCTAAAAGCAGAACCGATTTACCCGACTATCCGAGGAGGCGAAATCAATTTTCTTTCGGGGCCGCGCTGCTTGGCAGCTTACCTTCCGCAGAAAACTATCCAAAACGCATTTCGCAACCACCACGCCCAGCCAAACCTGAGCGACTGTCTGAGATTTGCCCCTGAGACCATGGAACCGTGTTGAGGGGTAGCCGGGGATTAGGGATGCAGGGGTGCCGAGATTTCACGCAGCTTGTCAGCCCGAACATACTTAAAATCACGGCTGCAAAGTGATCTGGAAGCGGCTGAAGGATCGCACCTGGGCGTCGGCGCGTCGTCATGGGCAGTGGTGGTAAGGGCAGGAATTCCTTTTCCGCGACCAACCCCACCCCTACTGCCATATAGCCTCAGCCAAAGGGTTGCTTACTTCTACGCTCATCACAAAACATTTAGTTGCTTTAATAATTTCGATGTTCTTTCAGGTGCTGTGCCGGATGCAAAAATTTCTCAATTTTTCTTTCCACATCTATTTTTGAAGACTTTCTTCGCTCTTCTAGGCAAGTAATAACACCATTGTAGATTAAACATTGTTTGTTTTGGACAGCAATCTTATTCCTTTAAATCCCAATATAGAAGGAATAACAACTTCAATACTCGAGTCAGCAGCCTGGCTCCACAACTCCAATTAAAATGACGTCAGCCTTCTGCTCTGTTGAAAGTTGCTGTATTGGGGATCGGCCTTGCCTGAATAAATTAATGCAATAACCTTCCAAGCATTTTTCACTAATAAGGCCCGTTTATTTTAAATGACCATGGATTACCTGCATGAACGTGCAAAAATCAACATAGCTTCCACGGTCCGCAGTTCTTGGATCTGTACTGCCTGAGTTATCCAAGATGGTTGCCGGCGACCCCCCATTTTATGGGACCATTTACCATTTCGCCTTTCGATACCAATGGTAATCTTAATTAGGCGAGATAACTAATGCTACCAAATGCCCAATTCCAGGACATGTATTGTTATTGATGGTAATGATCAACTATCAGCCTCGGCGCCCATTGTTGCGCTGATATGCCCTGATCGAACAGAACAGGCGGACAGATCATTTTCTTCCCGTCCACTGGCAAACCCGGGTTGGGCATAGGTATCCGTGCGATAATTCGTTCCATAGTTATAACAATTATTGCTACCACTGAATATTTGGATCAGTATTCCATGCATCGAGATCCGTAGTGGTAAACAAAAAACAGGCTTAGATCGTATTTTTTTATACGAATCTTTTAGTAAACCAGGTGCATCATTTGCGATGCTTCTTTTCTCCACTTTGACATTTTTCACGAAAATCATCCATATGTTTTTTAAGTTTCTTTTAAAGATTTTATTCCTCTCGTCTCGTGAAATGAGTCGAGGCGATCGCGGCATACCCAATTTACCGGCAAAGAGTCCGTTTCAACGGTGATCGTGTCGCGTATAAGCATAACCAGGAGTAAACTGAATCCTGTCCGAAGATCGGCTGATATTTTTCCCGTTCTGTCTCGAGAATCATGCCCTGTAATCCAGCATAGAGGGAAAGGTTCCGAATTCTCTGTTCGTTTTTAAAAGAACCGGATTGAAATTTTATTAAGAAGAATCAAGCCCTCGGCGTGCGGTAAAACAAGCGTTGATTAGGACGGCCGCTAAATATAATGATCAATTTGAGTGGCATAAATAAAGTTTTAGTGGAGTAATTAATAAGCTTTTCAATGGAACCAGAGGATAAGAGTCTGCGGTGCGGGGGAAAAAGGTGCCAACGACCCTGATTGCCCTGGAGACCATTGGAACGGGGTTGCAGGTAGTGGGGGCGCAGGGCTGCAGTAAAACCATGAAAGACCAAAAACATTCTCACGCTGTCGGTCATTCCCTTTTAGAGATCCCCTCGCGTTGAAGTTGCGGAACGAAACGATTTGTTGTGTTAAAAGGTTGCGGAACACCCCTGACATACCGCTCGCTGTTCCTCGCCGACAGACCCAAGAACCATGAATACAGACTACAATCAGAGACGCGCTGCCCGCTAATACCGAATGGCAAGATTCCGTCATGAATGATGGCACTCACCGGTTGCTTGGAAAGACAGCGAACCTGAATGTAGAGATCATTCCTGACACATCAGTCGAACTTGCATTCGCTGAAGTGGATCAATCCGTCCTTTCCGTCGCTGGAGCAGGTTGCTGGTGACCAAGAGGAGGCGCTGAGTTTTCTACACACCGCGGCACAATATGTCGCAGAACACCCGAACGAGCCATATCATGCAGATTACGCGAATGGTTCGATGTCGCTGACTCAGATTTTGACGGCGAGATCACCATGCAGCAAACGTTCGTTCACATCACAAAGCGCAAACGAATAGCTTGCACATCGGCCCAGACGAGTGGAACCCGTGTTGCAGGGCAGCAGGGAATCTGGGGGCCATTTGCCGCCTGAATCACGGCTGCAAGGGTTACAGTGGAGCAAAGTTGAAGGGGTTGCAACGTTGAAGAGGCTGCAACTGGCGTTGGCGTGGTCGCCATGTTGCGCCGGTTGGTTTGGACGCTGCACGCGCTTTTCCGAAGTCACGCGCATCAAGGTAGAGTTGCTGCCGTGACGAGCGCTTCGTCAAGGCGCGCAGAGTGAATCCAACGAAATTTTTGACCGAGCTGAAGCGGCGCAATGTTTACCGCGCAGCGGTCGCTTACGGAGTCGTTGCATGGTTCCTCACGCAGCTCACGACGCAGGTCTTCCCGTTTTTGAAATTCCGAATTCCGCAGTGCGTTTTGTTGTCATTGCGCTCGCGGTCGGATTTCCAATCGCGATGCTACTCTCCTGGCTTTACGAATTGACCCCCGAAGGAATAGTGCGGACGGAAGATCTCGATCCGGCACAGGCGAGATCGGTTCAGCGCGCCACCGGACGGATCCTCGACTTCATCATTATCGGGGCTGCTGCTGCTGGTTATTGCAATGCTGATCGTTGGGCGACGCCCGTTTTACAGGCAGACAGGCGAGTCGATTTCTCAGAAAAGCATCGCGGTGCTGCCGTTCGAAAACCTGAGCCGAAGACAAAGACAACGCCTATTTCGCGGACGGCATTCAGGAGGAGATCCTGACGCGGCTGGCTAGCATCGCAGATTTGAAAGTCATTTCGCGCACTTCCACGCAGCGATATCAGAGCAAACCCGGCAATCTGCGCTGAGATCGCGAAGCAGCTTGGCGTAGCGAACATTCTTGAGGGTAGCGTGCAAAAAGCGGCCGATCAGGTGCGGGTCAATGTGCAGTTGATTAACGCGCAAACCGATTCCCATCTCTGGGCAGAGACCTACGATCGGAAGTTGACTGACATCTTTGGCGTCGAGAGCGAGATCGCTAAAGGAATCGCGGAGTCGTTGCAAGCGAAGCTGACCGGTCGCGAGGAGCAGGCGTTGGCAGTTAAACCGACAAACAATCCGGAGGCTTACGATGCGTATCTGCGCGGCCTGGCTTTTGACGCACGCTACTCCTCCCACCTCGATCACGTTTTGGACGCAGAGAAAGCCATCGGTTTTTATGAGCGGGCGGTGCAGCTTGACCCGAATTTTGCGGTCGCTTGGGCGCGGCTTTCTCGCGTGAACGCGCTTGTCTACTTCAACCGTTACAGACACTGCTACCGCCGCTCGGGGCGACGCGGCGAAACGTGCTTTGGAGAATGCGCAGAAACTGGAGCCGAACTCGCCCGAAACCCTGCTCGCCTTGGGTTATTATCAATACTGGGTGCTGCGTGATTACGGGCCTGCCAAAACCACGTTCGGTCGCGTCAGCAAAATGTTACCAGGCAGCAGCGAGGTGCCCAAGGCCCTCGGCTTAATTGCCCGACGCGAGGGACACTGGGATCAAAGCATTGCCTACTTCGAGCAAGCCCTCGCCTTGGACCCACGGAATGTGGAGTTACTCATGATCGCGGCATAGACTTACGCCGTGTCTTCGACAATTCCCGGCTGCGCTGAAGCTGTACGATCGAGCGCTGGACATCACGCCAAACGATCCGGATGTGATGGCGGCAAAGGCCAGCATTTATCAGGCCCAGGGTAACTTGGAAGAAGCCGCTAAGATGTCTGGTCAGAGATCAAACGCACAAACTCCATCTTTGCTGCCTTCGGAACTAAGATCGATCAGTTGAGACTTGAACGAAATTACGGTGAGTGCCGTTCGATTGCAGCAAGCCCGACAGGCTCAATTTCACTTTGGTTCTGAGATCACAAAGGCCTGTTATCAGGTGTCGCTTGCTTTACACGCAGCGCCTTGCTGGCGACACGGCTGGCGCAAAGGCTTACCGCAGAACAAGCGCGCAAAACACTTGAACCGGCTCTACGGAAGATCAACCAGACAGCGCCTTCGTTGCTAGCAATGCTGTCTCAAGCTTACGCCGGCATGGGGGAGAAGGACTCGGCCCTAAAGCTAGCGGAGCGTGCAATCATGCTTCACCCCCGCGCTAAAGATGCGGTGGTCGGACCTGGCTTAGAAGAGAACCTGGCGCTAATTCAGGCGATGTTCGGCGAGAACAGCCGTGCGATCTCAACTCTCACCCAGCTGTTACAGACGCCCTACGATAGCGGGCCCAACGCCATCACGCCGGCGCTTCTTAGGCTCGATCCGCTCTGGGACCCTTTGCGCGGCGATCCCGCTTTCCAAAACTCTGCGAGGAAAAAAGCAAAGCACTGAATATGCGCGAGTTTCCTTTGGGGGCGAACTCAAGGCCCTGAACCCCTGCCGCCTTGAGACCTTGAAACCTGTTGGGCCAGGCTTCAGGGGTGCAGGGTAGCAGGGATGCACCTGACCTGCGGACGTTTCGGACGGCTTCTCTTATCTGTTCAACTCCGTTCTCACTCTTCTGTTATTTTTATAACGCGGAAAACGCGGTCGCGTTTTTCCAGGTAACCGGGCGACTCGAGATGGCGCTGATCGCGGAAGATCGCATCGACGATTTCCGAATGGTCGCAGGTCGCCGCGGGACCTGTCGGGCAGCGGCAGCCTATTTCAGCCTTTGTTTCTATCGAAGCGTTGCCGGCGAAATGAACAAATTCCAGAATGTCGCCGCGTAGGCGCAGGAAATCTGGCCGCTGCGCTGGCGGGGCGATCCAATGCGACGGAGATGGTGCGCTCGATCCGGCCGGGCCGCGGACGTCATGATCATGATGCGATCGCTCATGTAGATGGCTTCGTCGATATCGTGGGTAACGAGGAGCATCGTAGTGCGGCGATGCTTGCCAGAGGCGCAGCACTTCATCCTGCATCCGCATGCGGGTGAAGGCGTCGAGCGCGCCGAGCGGTTCGTCGAGGAGAAGGACTTTCGGATGATTGATCAGCGCTCGCGCCAGGGCGACGCGCTGGGCCATGCCGCCGGAAAGATGATGCGGATAAGCATCGGCAAATGCTTCGAGCCCGACGAGGCGCATGAAGTCGTCCACTTCGCGTCGTTTTTCGCGCAGACACTCCGCGCGCGACGAGGCCGGCCTCGATGTTGCGGCGAACCGTGAGCCACGGAAACAGATTCGGATCTTGAAAACCGAGGCCGCGTTCCGCGCTCTGGCTCGGTAATTGGCTCTGAGCCAATCAAAAGTTCCCCAGAGTCGGGAGTATCCAGACCGGCAATGAGGCGAAGGAGCGTCGACTTGCCGCAGCCGCTTGGGCCAATGAGGGAAACCAATTCTCCCGCCGCGATCGAGAGCGAGATATTACTCTAGAGCCTGTCGGCGCGTGAGCGGATCGTCGGGCGCCGGGAAACTCTTGCCGACTTCCTGAACGCGCAAGCGAGGATGCCTTCGGTCTCCAGCATAGCTGCTACCATTTGATCACGCCTTTTTGCCAAACGAGCACACGGTCGCGGATCTTGAACAGCAAGCGTCATGATGGTGGAGAAGAAGCGCCGCCATGATGATGAGCGCGGCAAAGACTTTGCCGTATTCGGCCCAGCCTTGCGCCCAACTGACATACCAGCCGAGACCGGATTTAACGCCGACAGATTCCGCGACCACAAGAGTCAGGAAAGACGCACCGAGCGCCCATGAACAAGCCGATGAAAATATTCGGAACTCGCGGCTGGAATCGCGACGCGAAAGATCGAGATAGCGCGCGTCCGGCGCCGAGCGTTCGAGCCACGTCGAGGTAGGACGCGCGAGTATTGGAAATCCCGGACGCAGTCAACATTGTGACCGGGAACCACACCGCGAGCGCGATTAATCCCGCTGCCGACACGATTGCCGAAGGGGCCACAACCATCGCAAGAGGGATCCATGCTGTGGCTGGAATCGGCCCTACAACTTTGAGCAGCGGCATTCCCCAATAGCGCACCGAAGTCGACCAGCCGATGCACACGCCGCTAATCAGTCCAACGATCACGCCGAGCGTGTAGCCACTCAAGAGCAAAACGAGCGAGTGCCAGGTGCTATCGAGCAAAAGCGCGCGATCGCTAATCAAACTGCGTAAAACCGCCGCCGGTCCGGGAAAGCTACGGCAGCGGAAGCAAGTGGAAGCCAAACGTAATCGCGTCCCAAAGACCGAGTAACAGGATTGCAGCCGTAAAATCGGCCACATGTGCCGCATCCATCGGCGCAATGGCGTCCAGAAACTTTGCGCGATTGCGAGAACAATTGAGACGCCGAGAATTTCCCAAAACAGCAGCATGTAAGAATGTGTCTCGAGCGGCGGCGCCTTTTTTGAAAACAGCAAGTGAATTGCGAATGTAATTAAGCTTGCGACCGGAACAGCCAGCTGCATCGGCCAAGGCAATGCTGATGTGCTCTCAAGCCGATCCACGCGGTTATTCTCTGGCCGTGTTCGCGAAAAACCTGACGGAGCCGGCGCTGTCGGTCCGCTTATTTCTGGGCGGCTACCGTATTTTTCTGAAGGCACGGTGCGTCAGGGTCGGCCAAGATTCGGCGCATCCTGATCCGGCTGATCGAACATTTTTCTTCGGCAACACGAACCTCCGCTGTCTTTCCGGATCAACGACGCGATTAGCCGGATATCGTCCTCGGGCGAGACTTGGGCTCCGGCAATTTTCTCCACCTCCAGAGTTCTTGATCCACTCGTCCGTAACGCCGGGAAGATGCATGAAGGCGCGTTTGGCCAGCGCTTCGGTGTCGGTCTCCGGAGAAAGCATCTTGGCAACTTTCATCTCCCGGCCAGCTGTGTGAACCGACTCCTCAGCCAAGCTGAACACTTGGTCAGTAGCGCAAGCGCGCGAGAGCCACCGTGTTCAATTCGGGCGTTGAGGCGAGATATTTTTCTCCACCGCCATGCACTGCCGCGGCCTTTGGGTTGGTCTCAACCCATTTGGCGCCTTTCAGCAGGGCACGCGTTGCTCGAGCCGCAGTATCGGGATTGGCGTCCACCCATTTGCCGTTCGCGATCACCTCGCAGCAATACTCGTCTTTATAAGGCGCATCCATTATCTGGTCGGCAATATTTCTTACCTTCCCCTCCGCGATCAGTAGGCTTCCGATTGGTTCCGACGTCTGCGACTGCATCGACTTCGCCTTTGTCGATTGCCAGACCCAATTCACCCGCCGGAAAAACTTTCCAGGTGATATCTTTTCCGGCATCGATTCCGTGGGTTCCGAAGACACGATTCGCGAAAACGAACGGCGGCGTGCCCATTCCCGCACGCCAATCCGCTTTGCCTTTCAGATCCTCAATCGTGTGAATATTCGTTTTCACGCCCGCTTGGACGCGCAGACATCCGCGGTGGATTCCGGCCAGGAATCTTACATCCAAACCCTGTTCGATCGGTTTGAGGAAATACATCACCAGATGATGAGTGATGTCGTAGCTGCCAAGCGCCAGTGCATCTTTATAAGTGGCCCAATTGCACTTCACCAGTTCAGGCTCGAGTCCCTCCTCCTTGAAAAAGCCCTTCTCGTAAGCGGCGTAAATTGGAGCCTCGCAGGTCATACCCGATGTAACCGACGCGGACTTTGTTTGAATTACGAACAGTGGAACTGGAGTTCTTATTGCAGCCGGCGACAAGCAGAACACACAAGCGAAGCGGCAGTGATGAGTTTCGACGTCATTTGCAAACTTTCAAAGGTTTTGGAAATAGCACGATAAGTTTTGCCTATGGAAGCAGAATCTTCGCCCGCAATCAACCCCGAACGCTTTGAGGTCAAGCTCCTGATTGCATTTGGCCAGCCCGCTGACAATATTCCTTTTTCACATGCCGGAGCCCTTGGAGATCCGCCACCTTCGCTATTTTCTCGCCGTTGCCGAGGCGGGAAGCTTTAGCCGCGCGGCTGACCGGCTCGGAATTTCCAGCCGAGTGTTTCTCAGCAGATGCGGGATTTGGAGGCGGGTCTTCGCGTGCCTCTGTTTCAGCGCCGTGGAAAGCGGATTCTGCTTACTCCGCGAGGTCTGATTTTTCAGGAGCACGCCCGCGCGATCCTTCATCAGTTGGAGAATTTTCTCCAGGAACTGAACAGCGAACCCGGACAATTGCGCGGCGCACTTGCATTTGGGTGTTATTCCGGTTCTGAATGTGCCGCTCGTGCCGCAACTCCTCGGCTCTTTTGCCGCCGATCATCCGGCGATCAGCATCATCGTCGAAGAGATCTCATCCACCGAGATCGAGACGGCGCTGGAAGAAGGGTCGGATGGACGTTGGTCTCGGCTTTCTCACCCGCCACTCGCCGAACTTGCGCTACGAGCGCCTTTGCACGGATGAATTTGCCTTAATCGTGGCCGAGAACCACCCATGGTCGAAGCGGCGGGTGGTTCATTTTTCGCAATTGCATCAGCAACGCCTGCTCCAATTGCCGGATACTTTCGTGATGCGCAGGATGACGGATGAAATTTGTCGAAAACACCAGGTCCGTCCCCACATGGTGGCCGAGATCAACGCGATTGAAACATTGCTTCGCTCGCTCGCGCCTTTGCAAGCGGCAACGTTGATGCCGAAGATCGCATTACGAGGAAGAGAAAGTCTGAAATTAAAGGCGATCCGGCTGCAGGGAAAAAGCTCGGACTGGATATCGGTCTCTTGCGGCTGAGCGATTCGGCAGCGAACAGCGCGGTGGCCGCATTCACGAGTCTCGCTAAGGCGACTGTTCCGAAAATGATCAAACACTAAAGCCTTAATCGCGAGGCTCACAGTGGTCTAGAGCAGCTGATAAGGATCGACATCGACCGCCACGGCCACATCTTCCGGAAATGGCAATTTATCCGAGCGTTTCGCGGACGAGTCGGCTCAGACGCATGATCGCTTCGCCCCGCATCAAGATGTGAAAGCGGAACTGGCCCTGTAATTTTTCCAGTGGCGCTGGCGTCGCGTCGCCCAGGATGAATTCTCGGAGCCGAGCGATTCCTTTCAATCGGCGCACCAAAGTTTCGGCCGAAAGTTTGGCGCGCCCTTCATGCGCGGAACGAACGGTGATCAGGATCGCGTGCTTGAACGGCGGAAAATCGCAGCGCTCCCGAAACTCGAGTTCCTGCTGGAAATAGCCGGCGAAATCGTGGTGCCGCGCAAACTGAATCGAGGGCTGAAAACGGCGTGTAGGTCTGCACGAAAACTTCCCCGGCGTCTCACCGCGCCCGGCGCGTCCAGCCACTTGCGTCAGAAGCTGAAACGTCCGTTCGCCTGCGCGGAAATCGGGCAGATGCAGCGCCAGATCGGCGTTGATGATTCCGACCAGCGTCACGTTCGGAAAATGCAGACCTTTCGCGATCATTTGCGTGCCGACGAGGATGTCGATCTTGCCCGTGCGAAAATTGCTCAGCGTTTCGCGATACGCTTCTTTGCGCGTCATGGAGTCCGCGTCCATCCGGCGCACCGTCGCCTTTGGAAAAATGTGCGCCACGGTTGACTCGACTTTCTCGGTGCCGAACCCGGCGTAAATCAGCGCGTCTTTCCCGCAAGCCGGACATTTCTTTGGCACGGCCGCGGTATGACCGCACAAATGACAGCTCAACCGCGCAACGTGCGTCGATGAAACGGTGAGCGCGACGCTGCAATTCGGACAATTGCGCGCTTCGCCGCAGTTGCTGCAAAGCAGCGACGTGGAAAATCCGCGACGATTCAAAAACAAGATCGTCTGCTCGCGTTTCTCCAAGCCGATCGGCGATCGCTGGCGCGCAATTTTTCCGATAAAATTGCGGATCGCCTTTTCTTTCCGCCGCTCCTGCCGCAGATCGACAATGCGCATGAGCGGCATCTGCTTTTCGTCTACGCGCTGGGTCAGCGTAGCGAGTCGATATTTGCCGCGTCGTCGCGTTGTGATAACTCTCGAGCGATGGCGTCGCGCTTCCCAGAACGACGACGCACTTCTCGATCTTGCGCGCGCACGACGGCGACATCCGCGCGCGTGATACCGCGGCGCTTCCTCCTGCTTGTAAGTGTTCTCGTGTTCTTCATCGACAACGATCAGCCCGAGATTTTTGAGCGGCGCGAAGACCGCGCTGCGCGCGCCGATCACGATCCGCGCGCGCGGCCGGAATGAATCTTGTGCCATTCATCGTGGCGCTCGCCTTCGGATAAATGGCTGTGTAACACCGCGACCGCATCCTGCGCTTCGGCGAAGCGGCCCTTGAAACGCTCGACCGTCTGCGGTGTGAGCGAAATTTCCGGGACGAGCACGATCGCGCTGCGTCCGCTGCTCGAGCGCGGCCCGAATCGCCTGCAAATAAATTTCGGTCTTGCCGCTGCCGGTGACGCCGTGCAGCAAAATCGGGCGCGCGCTTTCCGGCGAGTCGAGCGCTTGCGTGATTTCTTTCAGCGCGAGGAGCTGCTCCGCATTCAGAACAGAGATTCGATGTTGCGATGAACTGCTCGTCTGCCATGCGGATCGCGGACGACGGCTTCTTCGCGCATCTCCGCCAAACCGCGTTTGACCAGCGCGCGCAAGGTTTGGTTATCGAGAGATGTCTGGCGCAGAAGATCGCGCCGCGCGCACGGGCGCTTCCAATCGCGAGATTGCTTCCAGAAGTTCCGCCTGGCGTGGAGCGCGCTGCTCGCAATTTCTCGATTTCCTCCTTGTCGATCTTGCGCGCGGGCTGGCACGAACAATTGCTTTTTCCACCCGATTTCGGCGCGCCGGATCACTTGCGGCAGCAAACTGCGCATCACCGTTTCGATTGGGCAGCAATAATAGACGCTGATCCATCTGGCGAGTTCGAGCAATTGTTCGCTCAAGACGGGCGCGTCGCCGACGACCGCTTCGATCGGCCGGAGACCTTGCGCTTCGCTGTGCTCGAGAACCGCCACGACCGTTGCGAGGGCAGACTTGTCGCGAAATGGGACGCGCACGCGCGAGCCGACGCCGACTCGTTCCGCCAATGTCTCCGGCACCGAGATAATCGAGTTCCCGATGGATCGCCCGATCAATAATGACGCGAATGTAGTTGGCCTTTGCCATGCGATAGGATAGCGTAATTTAATTGCTCCGGCAAAGGATACATGGATTGATGCTAAGCCAGCATGAGATTTGATCCCGAGGTGATACGATTCTGTCTTCAAACTGATCCTCTGCGTATTGCTCGCACTAGCCGCGGGCTTTGCGTATCTGGCCGTGCGATCGGGCGACCCAATCTTACACGTTCTACGAATGGATGAGCCCGGCCCGGTTTCAACAGTATGATCGCCTGATTCGATCGGTCGCGATGGAACATCATCTCGATCCAATGCTGGTGAAAGCGGTCGTTTGGCGCGAAAGCCGCTTTGATCCCAAAAATACGGCGGCGCCGGCGAGCGCGGGCTCATGCAGGTGAGCGAAAAAGCGGCCAAGGAATGGGCACGCGAAAACAAGATCGACAATTTCCGCGTCGAGGAACTATTCGATCCAAAACAAATCTCGAGGCAGGCGCGTGGTATTTGCGCCGCGCGTTCGAACACTGGGAAGCGCAATCGGATCCGATGCCTTCGCGCTTGCCGAGTACAACGCCGGGAGCAAGCCGCGCTCAACGATGGAGCGGTGGAAATGGTGTCGACGCCGTGCCGGCACAAACATTTCTCAAGAAGATCGATTTTCCTGGGACACGGAAGTATGTCGATTCAATCCTCGCACGCTACGAATTCTACAAACGGCGCGGGCGAATGTGATCTGTATCCGCCGGTCTGTAGGCGGTGCGGAAAATGATAATGTTACTGCTCCTGGCGCTTGCCAGATCGAGCGGCCTGCAAGAACCTCGTGTCGACGAGGCCAGAATCTTCGCTAAGCGTAAGTCGAATGACAAAAGCAGAAGTTGCGGCAGGTTCTGGAGGAGATTGGCATCCTGCTCGAATTGAAAGGGGAAAACCCGTTCAAGATCCGGGCTTACGCCAATGCAGCGCGGTCGATTGACGCTTGGGGCGGAAGTCTGTCCGATCTGCAAGATGAAGAGGCGCTCGCCAAGATTCCCGGCATCGGCAAAGCGATCGCGGCGAAAATCAAAGAACTCGCCACGACCGGTTCGCTGAAATATGTCGAAGACTTGCGCGCGGAATTTCCGCCTGCAATTCTGGAGTTGTTCTCGATCTCCTGGTCTGGGCGCGAAAAGATCAAAGCGCTCCACGACAAACTTCACATCAGCTCTATCTCAGAGTTGCTGAAAGCATGTCGAATCCGGTCGCGTCGCTGAACTGCCGGGCTTCGGCGAGACGACGCAGGAAAAACTTTGCAAAGCAATTGCGGATCGGGTGAAGCATTCAGGCTCTTTTCAATTTGGCCAGGTTGCCAGTGAGGCGGAATCACTTCGAAACGATTTCGCGTCGCATCCCGAAGTATTGCAGGTCTGCATCGCGGGCAGTTATCGCCGGCGCAAAGGAAATTGTGCAGCGATCTCGATCTGATGGTGGCGACAAAGAACCCGAAGCGATCATGAAATTCTTCGTGGGGCATCCCCTGGTCGAATCAATCATCGCGCAGGGTCCAACAAAATCGAGCGTGCGACTCCGTTCCGGCATTCAATGCGATCTACGCGTGGTCAGCGCTGCGGAATATCCGTTCGCGCTCAACTATTTTACCGGAAGCAAGGAGCACAACATCGAGATGCGCAACCGCGCGCTGAAACGCGGTTGGACGCTTAACGAATATCGTCTCGCGCCCGCTGCCGGCCGCACCAGGCGCACGCAAGAAAGAATCGATCATAAACATCCCGAAGATTCGCGACGAAGCGGAACTTTATCGCGCGCTCGATCTCGATTTTATTCCGCCGGAATTGCGGGAGAATTGCGGCGAATTCGAAGCGGCGGAAAAGCATTCGCTGCCACGCCTGATCGAAGCAGAAAATTTACGCGGCACATTTCATTGTCATACCACGGCCAGCGACGGGCACAACACGCTCGAAGAAATGGCGCAAGCTGCGCAGGCGCTTGGGCTCTCGAATACCTCGGGATCGCCGAACACAGCCGCAGTTCGGATTCAAGCGCACGGTCTCGACGAAGCAAAACTCGCGCGCCCAAGTGGCCGCGATCCGGAAATTGAACCAAAAGTTTCGATGGCTTCCGCCTATTTGCCGGGATCGAATGCGACATTCTTCGCGATGGCTCGCTCGATTTTCCTGACGAAGTTTTGGCCGAGCTCGACTTTGTCGTGGCTTCAATTCACTCCGTTTTCAATTTGAGCGAAGCGGAGATGACGACAGCGCATTATCCGCGCGATCAGCAATCCGTTCGTCACCATACTGGCGACATCCGACTGGCCGGCTTCTTTTGCAGCGCGAACCGTACCTTGTCGATCTACCGTCAATTCTCGATGCGGCGGCGGAAACCGGCACGTGGATCGAGCTCAATGCCGCGCCGAAACGACTTGATCTCGACTGGCGCTGGTGGCCGCGCGCCAAAGAAAAAGGAGTGAAATGCGTGATCAATCCCGACGCGCACCGCGTCGAGCGTCTCCAGGATTTGTGGTTCGGGATCGGTATCGCGCGCAAAGGCTGGCTGACGAAAGACGATGTGATGAATTGTTTGCCGCTTGGCAAAATCGAAGCGGAACTAGAAACGCAAACGCGAACGGATAGGAGCGCCGAGCCCGCCGACCCTTTTATCACGGAATAGCGTTCCCGTTGCGGCAAGAACATCGTCAGACATTTGCACGCGCCGCCGGCTTTCAGAAATTCGCGTCATCGGCAATTCATGGCAGCGGTAACCGCGCTCGTGTCAGGGTAGCGACGAGTTTCGGCGCGCCTTCGGGCAAGACAATGTCGTGCTCGAGCACAACGGCGTTGCAGGAGAAATGCGCCGCCTCTTCCGGTAAGACGTCGATCAAGTCGGTCACATGTTCACGAATCGCGCGCTGCCCGTATTCGTCGAACGCGGCCGGGAACCAGACCGCTGCGCCGTCCGGCAGCGGACAAAAACAGGTGTCGAGGTGATAAAATCGCGGATCAACAAGCTCGACTGAGATGACCAGGCAACCGAGCATCTCCCCGACGGCACGATGTGACTGGATGTCGGAGCGAAATTTGTAGCCGCAAAAAGCGCGTCGCCGCCGAAGAGCGCATCGCCCTCGCCTTCGAAGTAGAGATCATCGGGCAACCAGGAGATTTCGTAACCGTGTTCTTCCATCCAGCGCGCAAAATGCGGCGCTTCACCAGCGCGTTCCTTGTGCCGGAAATTGCTCGGAATGAATTTGCGACCGACGGTGAGTCCGGCGTTGGCCGTGAAAACCATGTCCGGGAAGTTTTGGCTGCGGCGCGACCAAATCGATTTTGCAATCCAGCTTCGAGAGCGTGGCGTGCAATTCTTTCCACTGTTTTTGTGCGAGCGGTGCCTCCGCGCCGCGCGCGCGACTCATCCAGGGATTGATCTCGTACTCGATGCCGTAATGGTCCGGCGGACAGAGGAGCAACTCGCGCATAAGATCGGCAATTTACTCGCGAATCATTTCCGAGTTATCTTTGCGATCGCCGGCGATCGGTGCTCAGAGTTGGCGATACAATCGGCGAGTTCGCGCAGGAACGGTTCCACGTCTGTGACCAAGCCGATCGATTGCAACGGCTGGTGTTCGACAGCTCTCTCCACTGCCGACGGGTCTATATCGACGCAGACGGTCTTCACCGTGGGCGCGAGCATGCTGGCCACGGCGAGCGAATGCTGGACGGTCCCAAGCAGCAGCACGTGGGTCACATCGGCGAGTTTCTCGCGCATGATTTTTGCGCCTCGACCACGTCTGTCGTCACGCCGGGAATTGGTCCTTCGTCGCGGATCGATCCGGTCAGCACAATATCGACTTTATGGAGAACACAGGCGTGCATGATGCCGCTGGTCAGGACCTTTTTCTTCACCGCTGCAGCGATTCCGCCCGACTCGCGAATGGTATTGATGGCCCGCATGTGGTTCTCGTGACCGCCTCGTGCAAACGCAAGATCGGGATTCATTCCCAACGAGGTCCCGAATAACGCGCGTTCCACGTCGTAAACGGCAAATGCGCTTCCGGCGAATAGACGATCGACATAGCGCGACTCGATGAGGCGAACCAAGTGTTCGCCGGCGCCCGTCCGCACAATTGCAGGTCCGCCGACGACCGCAATTTTACCTTTCGCTTTGCGCGCGCGTTGCAGTTCGCGACCGAGCTCGCGGATCACGGCCGACTTCGGTTCGTCGGCATCGATGATGGTGTTGATGAATTGAAAGAGATCGGTGCGCGACGTCGAACGTTGCACCGGAACAACGCGAACACCCTGATGACCGACTACGATTTCATCGTCTTTGCTGACGTCGAAGAACTTTACCGCTCGGGCGGAACGTTTCTTTCGGTCAACAGCAATTGCGCTATCCATCATCGCAGGCCGGACTTCGATCTCCTTGCCGTCAAACCGAACGAACGTTTGCTGGTTGGTTGTGACGTAGAAATCGCGCGGGAAAACTCCGTCCGCTGGGGCCTCGGCCAGTTGCGCGTCAGCGCGTTCGACAACTTCGGCGCCGTGCTGCCGCAGTCGCAAAATGAGTTCGTCGAGCGCTTCTCCTGTTTCGAGCAGAGACTTCCATTCGCGCGAAGCTTTGGTCCGCCCGCTTTTTCCCGATCTTGATCTCGCCGATCTTGAAATTCGCGCCGTGCGTCAAAATTTGATCGAGCACCTTCGGCAAAATGAGCGAATCGATAATGTGACCGCGCAGCTCGATCGTTTCCGAAAACATCTCCGAAGCTTAACGCGATCAAATTGACCGCGCCAGTCGCTCACGCTACATCAATCTACAATCGCGCGGACTGACATGGAAAAACCAATAGCGAGAGGTCCTACAGCGGGTCGGAAGGCACATCTGGCTCTGCGCGAGAAATTAAATCGCAAGTCGAAACCGCCGCCGCCATTGCCAGCGACGAAATCCTCACGAAAAGCTTCAGCTGATTTGAGACCTCACGGCTGGACCCTAGTTCAGCATGGCGAAAAGCGAACATTTATCGGCCCTCGCTGCAAAGATTGCAGCGGCACTTTCGATCAAGTCCGAGTACTTCGTTACCCAACCTGCGGAACTGAGGATTTTGCGAGAAATGTCCGAAGCGGAAGTTAGAGATTTTGCTGAGAGCCATGGCTGGCGGGTAGTCCGTCGCCTTGAGGACGCCAGATCGAATTTTACAATGACGCGAGCCAGCGCGCTGAACTGTAACCGTGCTTTTTGTGTAAATCCGGAGGTTAAGGCCGCCGCTGGACAGCACCGGCGTGTTGGCTTACGAATGCGACGAGCATACACATGGGACCTGCGAAAATTTACTTCATCGTTTTTGGTATTCTTACGATCGCTGGAGGCGTGGTCGGCTACGTCAAGGCGGGAAGTCTGCCGTCGATCATCGCTGGCTCAATCACCGGAGTCTTGCTGCTCGTGGCCGCGTTTCTTCTACCGGAACATCGCGCGGTAGGCCTGGCGACTGCCTTTATTGTTTGTTTGCTTCTGGCTGCGCAGTTCGTCCCCAAATTTGTGCGAACCGGACGAGTGATGCCCCGGGCATGATGTCGGTCTTAAGTGTAATTGGGATCATCGTGGCAATTGTCGCCTGGGCAAAAAGTAATCGCGTGCGAAGAATTCGTCTCCGGACGTGGCGGCGGCTCGTGTTCGTTTTGTTGGCCGCGATATTCGCTGCGATTGTTTACCGTTGGATTTCGCTTGAGCGCCTGCAACACGCGCCCCCGGCCGAAGTAGTAGCGACGCCCTCACCCGAACCAACGCGCTCACGCTCGCCCATTATCACGGGCAAGCTGGAAACAGCGAAGTTGTTCAATGGTGTGACACTTCATGCCAAGGTCGAGACTCTTCCGGGCGCCGATGCCACGACCGAGCGCGTCGACCCCGAAAGTTACGTTCTCGATTTGAAACTACAGGCGCGCCTGCCTTCCCCGAATAAAACGATTGAGGAGCTGGCCAAAATCACTCCGCAACTGCCGACGCTATTGCCCGGATTAACTGCGATGTTGCCTCCTGATCCGGTTTCGCCGCTTTTCGCCCAGCTTTACGAGACGAAGGTGAAAGTCTTGCGCGAGAACCTTGCTCGCCTCGATCAAGTTCTCTCCGCCACAACTTTTCGATTGCCAAACTGTCCTGCAACTGCAGCACCCGCAGAGCCATCGCAAGGCGCTCCTGCTTCAGGCGGATATGGATGTTGATGCAGACGGATCGGATGCGGATCGGATGCCGATTGGAACTGGGGTGACGACAAATTTTAAGCCATTCACCAGCTATCGCTGGTCGAAGAAAACGCCCGCGCCCAATCCATACCTCCCCGCGGCACAGGACAGGCTGAAGCATGCAGAAGACGAGTATGCGCTCAAAACGACGACACCGGAGCGCAAACGCGACTTGCGCCTCGCGCTGGTGCAGTTGCGCGATGAAGTGATGACGCTAAAGAAATCCAGCTTTCTGATTGGAGCGACCGATCCCTACATCGTCGTGCCGGGCGCGTTTGCGCGCGGGAATGACGCTCCCAAAGTCGGAGACTATGCGCTGGTCGTTTTCGGCGATGCAGTGTATCCGGCAATCGTAGGCGACATCGGGCCAAACGACAGGGTTGGGGAAGCATCGCTGCGGATCGCAAAGCAAATTAACGCACTGTCTACTCCGTACAACCGGCCGGTGAGCGATCTGAAGGTGACGTCATCTGGTTTTTCCCGGAACAGCCGACAAGCCATTTGGTCCACCGGATTTGGAAAAACTTCAGGCGCGTTGCGAAGCATTGGTCAAGGAAATCGGCGGCGCGAGCGTGCCGCTGCATCATTGGGAAAATATTATTCCGCCTCCACCGACGCCAACGCCGACACCGACTCCTTCGCCGTCTGCGAGTCCAACATCGACGTCTTCTCCTGCGTTTTCTGCGTCGCCATCGGCGACCTTTGCATTTCCCAGTCCGAGCCCGGGCGGCACTGTGTCAGCAAGTCCAACGCCGCCTGCCAGCATCCGTCCCATGCGCCGCGTCCGTCCCCGAGCCGACGGGCATCAGCGCATTTGACGCCGACTTCCTGACGTCATTCACGAGGTCCAAGGTCCCTTCCCGAAGAAATCGTTTCGCGGTAGTCACAAAGAAAAGTCAGTCTTAGTTGTCCAAATGTCCGATTTATTCCGGATTCGTCTCGCTACGCCCGCGGATGCGGAGACGATCGCCTGGCATCGCGCGCGCATGTTCCAGGACATGGGTGAGAATACCGGTGGAACTGTTTGAAGAATTTCGCGCTAAATCCCGCGATCGTCTTCATGATGCGCTCGCGCACGGTGAGTATGTGGGCTGGCTGGCTAGCCTCGACGAATGATTCAAATATCGTCGTCGGCGGCGCCGGCGTTCATTTGCACCGAACTTTGCCGCACCCTCTCAGTCGGTCCGCGCTCTCGCCGAAGGTCGCCTCGGTGTCATCGTTAATGTATTTACCGAACCGGAATGGCGAAGACGAGGTGTCGCCGGGATGTTGCTTCGACGAATCATCGAATGGGCGAGAGCAGAACGCCTGGATCGCCTTGTCCTTCACGCTTCGGAAGAAGGCCGAGCGCTCTACGAACGACTCGGATTCATCACAAGCAATGAGATGCGATTGGCGGGCGATTAGTTTGTTTTTATCGCGCCGCGCGTCGGCCTGCGGTCAGTCGGTCGCCGATCAACCTCGAACCGTGTTCATCCCTTGCCGGATGATCCGGTCGATCAATTGCGGATACGGCAAGCCGGCCTTGCCTGCCGAAAGCGCGAAGTCCTCGTCCTCGGCGAGAATGGGATTTGGGTTCGCCTCGATGAAATAAACCTCGTTGTCCGCGCGTCAGCCGCAAGATCGATGCGCGCGTAGCCGTCGATCGTGAGCAGGCGGTAGATGCGTTTGCACGTCTCCTCGATGTGCGGCGACGAGCGCCGGGTCGAGCCCTTCGGCGAACTGGTTCTCTAAGCCCCAGCGTTTGCGATATTCCTCGTCCCACTTCGCCTTGATAGGTCGCAATCTTCGGTTCGTTCGGCGGAACTTCGCGAAAGACCAGCTCGCGGATCGGAAAGACGGTTAGCCGCACGTTGCCCATCAGGCCCACGTAAAGTTCGCGGCCCTCGATGTATTCCTCCGCGATCGCGTCGCTGGCATATTTCTCGTGAACAAAGGCGACACGCTCACGGAACTGCTCGTCCGTCTCGACGAATGATGCCTGCGAAATACCATAGGACGCTTCTTCTTTCACCGGCTTCACCAGGATGGGGAACTTGAGCTGTTTAGGTCGCCCGATGCGCTGGCCCCGTGGAATGACAACGAAATTGGGAACGTGGATGCCATGATAGTGGAGAATCTTTTTCGAGATGCCCTTGTGCTTGCAAAGGGTAAGACCAGTCGAGCCGCAGCCGGTAAAGGGCAGGCCCTGCATTTCGAAAAATGAAACGATGTTCTGGTCGAATCCGGGGTTGTTCTTGAACTGTTCGACGAGATTGAAAAGAACATCGGGCGCGAACGTCTCCAGTTTTTGCCGGAGAAGATCGACATCGTCAAAAATGGCAAGATGCTCCGCGGTGTGGCCGAGCGCGCCGAGTGCGGCCATGACGTTCGCCTCGGTTTGCCAGTCCTTTGTTTTCATCTCCTTGCTGAAGTCCTGATCGACGGTGGTGGGACTTGTGCCGTCGAAAAGCACGAGGACTTTGAGTTTCTTTTTCACGTTATTTGGTGCGCTTGAACTTGCCGGTGAAGAGATAATTCATCACCAGCGTCGTGATGAAAGCGGAGACGCGAAAATCCTGCTGCGGATCGTCGTTGTGCACGTGGAGCCCGAGCTGATCGCAGCGGTCGATGAGCCGCGCGAGAAGTTTGTTCACCCGGAACTTTTTCTCATTCGTCCACTGGCACACCGAGTTCATCAGCCGCCGCCGCCGCTGGCGCAGATACGAGCTCGCTTCAATCCCGACCGGTGCGGCGAAGAGCTGCCGCAGATCGGCGTCGTAGAAATCCGGATAGGTATCTTCGTAGAGCTTCCGTTTGCGCGCGTAATAAGTCTTGAGCTTGACGTTCAGGCAATCGTAATCGGCGGCGCGATACTCCGGCGCATGCACCGGTGGTTTCCCCGCCAGCGAGCGCATCAACTCATCGACGTATTCGAGTTTTTGCAGCGCTTTCCAGCCGGCGTAACGTTTGCGCCAGTCGAGCCCCGGCGTGAGCCAGACCGCGAAGGTCTCCGCGAAATCTTCATCCGGATGGCTCTGCGCATACCAGTCCTCGAGATGCACGACGTAGCTGCGGCTGAACGGGCGCGGCCGGTAAGTATCCGGCGTCTCCTCGCGCGACGTCGGCCCGAAAATCTGCTGCCACTTTTTCTTGCGCGTAAGCTGGTAGGCGTAGGTGTAAGCGTGCGCCGCCTCGTGCCGCATCAGTTGCATAAACCACTCTTTCGTTCCTCCCTCGACCTCGAGCATCATCGTCCGCTCCAGCGCGCGCAGCCGGTCGTGGACGAGAAAAAACGGCACGAAGATCGCCGGGATGCCGATTGGCACGAACCATTCATCGCCGATGTGACATGGCGGATGAAACACAAGCCCGTGCGCCGAAAGCTCGTCGTAGAGCTGCCGGATGAGCGGTTCGAGCGTCGTGCCGTCGAGCCGCAAACCGAGCTTGGAGATGCGGCGTTCGAGAAGTTCCTGGTCGCTCAGTGATGCCCAATCGGCAGCTTCCATCTCGCGCACGGTATCACCGCCGCGGGATGCTGTCACGCCTTCGCACAGAGCAAGCGCGGTCGATCGGCAATAAAGCTACTTTCGAAGCGCTACCGTAGCTGGACTAGTGCCATGGTTAAACCAATTTAGGATGATGGCTACAGTGATGGAAGCGATGGTGCCGATCGATCGTCATCGGGATGATGAATTTGGTAAGGGCCCGCTTGCGGCAACGCTTGCACGCCAGTTTGATTCAGCCGCCCGCTCGCCCATCTTTCCTAAATCTCCTTCGGCACTCACTTGGCAAAAGTGATCAGTCGCCCCCGGGTCTTGAATTATCGGCAGTTACTCAACTCGCGCGGGTTTACTTTTGTTGCGCTGACCGTTTGACAAGTCGCCCAACTCGTCTATAGAGAGGCCGGCTCGCCACAGCGAGTCGTCGTCAGAAGTCCGCGCGCCCTCAAGGGCTAGCGCGCCGGGGCTGTTCCGAATCCGAAGTAGAAGCTGCATTCCTGCGGCTTTCGGCATCGAGAATAGCTTGCTCCACCCGAGACTCGACAACATCGGAGCAACGCTGGAACACCATGAAGCTATTTTACACAGTCATATTTTTATTATCGTTGGCATCCGCCGCTTTCGCGCGCGAGGAGTCGGTCCTGGCACGCGTCACCAGTTACTGGGCAGGCGAGGGCTCCGAAATACGCCGATGCACCGGCCGACGATTGCGCTCCGGACATTGCGCCGTCGATCCAAAGCGAATTCCGTACGGCAGTAAAGTTGTCTTCCCTGATCGCGCCTGCACCGCGGTCGACACCGGACCGGCGGTCGTTAGTCGCAAAGCCGCTCGTCTATGCGGACGGACTGCGAGCCAACTCAAGGCCATCGTGGTCGACCGATTTTTTGAAACAAAGCGAGAGGCGATGGCGTGGACGAACGCGCATCCGCACTTTATGACGCTTCAAGTTGTTCGGCCCGGATCTCACTCAGAACCGTCCGAGCTATGATTAATTGGAAATAAAGTTCGGATCGCTTCTATCAGCGCGAGAGGCCTTTATGACTGAGATCACGAGGCGTTACTGGACAGAGCACGCAAACGGCTGTAGATAGATACCGATGAAAACGATTAACGCGCCAATTGGCGCCGCCCGCCGCGGCGGGCAGGCGGCATAAAGGCTCGTTAGATCTCGCCAAGTTGGAGCCCGCAATTCGCGGCACCCCAGTGGTCGAATCTTACCACGCGCGGGTTTTTTGCGCCGGTCCTCTCGAACCGCATTCGGGAATCACACTTAACAATTTAGAAATTTATGAAACCAATACCTCAAATCAGTCCCAATCAGCACGCTTCCTCGCGAATGTTTTCCGTTAACGGATTATTCCTTTCAAGCGACCGTCGACGCCAAGTCGAGTTCCTCTGCCGTTCGTTCCGGCAACGAAGGCGCCCGCCTTCCACAAATTAAGCAGTGAATTCTTCGGCGCAGAAACAAGCCGGGATTATTTCGCCGAGCTTTTGTTCTTCATTCTGATCGCTGGCCTCGCCGCGTGGCCGGTTATTTCGGCCATCATCGCTGTGATTCGCCTGCTCAGGAATTACTAAGAGCGGAAGAAACAGTTGACATTCGTTCGAAGCTCGCGGAAAATTACAACTTCGCGTAAACGCCGAGCAAAGGACGGCGCGACGGCGTTTTCGAACGGAAGTCGCTGACGAAACCGTCCCTGGTGCGGATCTCGACGTGACCGCGCGGCGCGATTGGCGCCGTAGACGAGCACCGAACCGACCGGCGCGGCAGAATGGATCTGCCACCGGTAATCTTTGAATCCGTAATTACTGACGAGGTCCTGGGCGGCGTCTTTCGCGAGTTCGCTCTTCGGGCGGGAATCGATCGCACCGGAAGCGAGCAACGCCTCTTTGACATAATGCCAGCACATCGAGCGCGAATGCGCATGCGCGCGTTCCTGCGCGATCGTCGCCGCTTGCATCAGCTTGCCATCGATGTGCCGATCGATCTCTGGCAAACGGGTAAACGATCTGCTTCGGATAATAATGCGTGATGACGGGGGCTGAATCCTTCTTGCCCTCCGGGCTTTTGAAGCTGAAATGGCAAACCGCGCCGTGTCGGCGGCTTACGCGTAATTTGTTGATTCCATTGGTCGCACCGGCTCTATCGCAAACGATCGCGCCGACTCTTTGGCGATCGCCTGCCCCGGTTTTTCGTGATCACTGGCGCCGATTCTTTCGTGATTTCCTGTGCCGGATCTTTTGTGATCGTGCGTGCCGATTTTTCGTGGTCGCATGCACCGGCTCTTTCGTGGTCTCTTGCACCGGTCTTCTTCGTGATCACTTGCACGATGTCGTTCGTCGGTCTTCTGATCGTGACTGGTAAAATCCAATGTCGAAGGAGCCAGCGTCCTGCGCGTGCGCGGCTGCGCTGGAAATGGCGAGAAGCGATGTAGTTGCGAATGCTAAGTAGACCGGTCGCCGCACGGAGGCGAGGTATGCCGGAAATTGCGACGTTCGGCAAGCGTTTTTATTTTTACAAGAGCTTGGGAGCAAAAAAAGTCTTCTGCCAAAAGAACAATGGGCGATCCACGGACGAGGTGAATAAGGCCGCGGAAACGCGTCGGCTCATCTTCCCAACAAGTCAACCTCTCGCGCGCCGCGCGAGTGTGCCGCCCCAGGTGCCTAGTCGTTGGGAGGATAACCCTCTCCGAACTGGGGCTGCAGGTCCGGGTTGCCGCGCGCTCCATGTAGCTTCGGCGGTGGCCTTGTGGGACCAGTTCGCCTTCGCCGTTAGAATCCGGCGCGACGATCATTCTGCGGCCGGAGGGTAAACGGAAAATAAGTTTTCCATCAGACGTGATGCCAACCACCGCGCGCGCGCCGATCGTCCCCGGCCTGGTGGCAATTGCGCGTTCCGCTGGTCAGAAGAGATTGCCCGGTCCGGGTCCGGTTTGATGCCAATCCAGCTGCTTTCTCTCTTTGAGTCGGCGAAGTCGAGTCGCTGGCGACGCGTCGGCTGTGGCGCAACGTTCGCTTGCGCGGACGAAGTTGCCTGTTCTTGACCTGAAGTGTCAGCTTGCGTGGAAGCATTGGGATTTGCGTTAGGGGCATTGGGAGGAGTTGTGGCTCCGACCGACTGCGAATTCGATGTTTGGTCCTGCAGGAGGTTGGGGGGCGGATTTTGGCTCGCCGGTGACGCGTTCGCGATTGCCTGATTGCCAGCAATCGGCGCGGCATTTGTCGCTTGCGCTGACGGAGACGGCGATGGGTTGGACACACCGATTCGACCTCGTGGCAGTTGCGCGTTCCGCTGGTCAAGAAAAGATTGCCCAGTCCGCGTCCGGTTTGATGCCAATCCAGTTTGCGTGGAAGCATTGGCGTTGGGGCATTGGGAGGATTGCGGCTCCGACCGACTGCGAATTCGATGTTTGGTCCTGCAGGATGTTGGGGGCGGATTTTGGCTCGCCGGTGAGCGCGTTCGCGCATTGCCTGATTGCCAGCAATCGGCGCGGCATTTGTCGCTTGCGCTGACGGGGACGGCAATGTGTTGGGCACCCCGATGGGAACGCCGATCATCTGCTTGGCCGCGGTTCGATGCCGGAACGGATTAAGATCGTCTGGCAACAAAATGCGCCGGCCACTCCCGATCGCCAGGAGCAAAGCCGCGACGACGAGTGTTCCACGCAGCACTTGCACGAGCGGCGTCGGCGGTGGCTTCGGTTCTTTCGGGGTGACTGCCGCCAGAGGAATTCCGAGCCTGCGACCGAATGCGTGACGTTTCTCGACCTTTGTCAGACACTTCAAAATTTCCTTCTCCAACGCGGCCAGGTCTTGCGGGCGTTCATCGGGATTGCTACGCAGCATGTGGGCAAGCAAATTCCGCAACGCCTTTGGAAACCGGCGCAGCTCTCGAAGGCGAACTTTTGCCGGAGGCGCAGCGCCCGTCAGCAGAAAATACATCGTTGCGCCGAGGGAATAAATCGCCGAGCGGAAATCGACCGTGCCATGCTGCAATTGCTCTGGACTGGCAAACTGTCGCGCCGCTGCAGAATCTGCGGCGGGTGCCTCGCCCTCATGAGAATGAAGCTTGGATCCAGCCGAAACTGACATCGATCAGCTTTATAAACGGCCAACCACCTTCGGGGGTCGGCCCGGGAACAATCAACAAGTTGGACGGCTGAATCGCACGATGCGTAAGCCTGTGAAAACTGGCAGCCGATAGCGCGCTGACTACTTGCGCGGCCACACGCAACACCGCGTCAGGCGGCATCGGCCCATGCTCCTCAATCCACGAATCGACTGTCTCCACCCTCCAGATACTCCGAGACATACACGAATTGCCCGGCTTCTTTTCCGAAATCTAAAACCCTGGCGATGTTGACGTGATGAAGCTGCTGGGCGGGGCGTGCCTGTTCCTCGAATTGCTTCTGCACTCCTCGTCGATGTTTGCGATCGGGATGAGCTTCAGCGCAAGCTGGTTCACCGGACCGATTGTCTACGGCCTTGTAAGTAATCGCTGCGCCGGCTCGTCCGAGTTCATGGGGGTGTCCCGTCGGGGCTGACAGAGATTCGGTAGTGCTTCAAGGAAAGTTGTCTTTTCCATATCGTGTCGTGGTCCGCAGCAAAAGCCAAAACGATCAGATCTCTACTATATCATTTAACCTGAATTTCGGCCACGAGTTGCTGATTCTAAATCCTGGGACGGCGTCGCGGGAAGTTCGGAGCTGACGAAACTTCGTCGCCTGCGTATGAGCTGGTGATGAGCACGATTGTCGAGGGATCAGGAAACGGTTGATGAGCGACAGAAAAACTCTTTGCGTAGTTGATTGCGTTCGGCTCGCCATACCACAACGCGCCGAAGGAACGCGCGTCGGAAATCAAACCGACCCCACGTCGATCTTTGCGCGGTCGAATTTCGTAAACGTGTTGTGAGCTGCTCATCGCGCCGGGCCAGCGGTTGGGCCCCATCGCCTGATTAGATGTTTCGTTGCTATTTCACCAGGACAATCTGATCGGTGCGATGCCGCTGATCACAAGGAAAGCACCGATATGGCGATTCGGGATTGCTCACGCCCGCTCAAGGGCCAAAGCAACGCCTTGGCCAACACCGACGCATAGACTCACCAAGGCACGGGACTGTTGCTGCCTGCGCAAAGCATAGGCGGCAGTCATCACCAAACGCGCACCGCTGGCGCCAAGCGGATGCCCGAGCGCGATCGCGCCACCGTTGCCGTTGACATGCTCAGCATCGTCGGCCAGTCCGAGACTACGCGTACACGCGAGCACCTGGGCGGCGAAGGCTTCATTGATTTCGATGCGGTCGAAGTCGTCGAGGCGCAGGCCGATCTTGGCTAACAATTTGTGGATCGCTGGCACCGGTCCAATGCCCATGATCCGCGGAGCAACCCCGGCCGCTGCCATGCTGATGACGCGGGCCAAGGGCTGCAAGCCATGTCTGTCCAGCGCTGCAGCCGACGCCAGTAGCAGGGCGCAGGCACCATCGTTTAAGCCGGAGGCATTGCCTGCGGTGATGGTGCTGTCGGTGCCCAACAGCGGCTTGAGTTTCGGCCAGCTGCTCAGAGCGTGATGTCGGGACGCGGATGTTCGTCTTCACTTACGGTGATGCTTTCGCTTAGCTCACTTGCACTGGCGTTATCTCCTCGGCCAGCCAGCCTTGCGCCTGTGCGTGCGCGGTGCGCTGTTGACTGCGCCAGGCATAGGCGTCCTGGCAGGCGCGGGCGATGCCGTGCTCGCGCGGCAAGGTTGTCCGCTGTCTGCGTCATGGAATCGACGCCGTAGCGCGCTTGCATCACCGGGTTGATGCAACGCCATCCGGAGAGTGCTGTCCTCCAGTTTTTGCTCGCGACCGAAGGCAGTCTCGGCCTTGGCCATGACGAACGGCGCCGCGGCGACATGCTTTCGACGCCTCCGGCAATCACCAGCTGTGCATCGCCGCCAGCGATCGCGCGAGCCGCCTGACCAACTGCTTCCAGGCCGGAAGCGCACAGTCGATTCACCGTCACCGCCGGCACTGTTTCCGGCAGACCGGACAGCAGCGCGGCCATGCGGGCAACATTGCGATTGTCTTCGCCGGCCTGATTGGCGCAACCGAGGACAACTTCATCCACAGCGCCCCAGTCCACGCCAGGATAACGCGCCATCAATGACGTCAGCGGCGCCGCGGCAGATCGTCGCAGCGCAACGCTGCCAGCCGCCCGCCATAGCGACCGAACGGTGTTCGAGTTGCTGCCGCAATGAAAACATCAGCCATATGCGCTCCGGGAAACCGTCAGCGGCCGCCAACCATCGCGTGCCACCGCCCGTTCAATCGCCTGACGCGCGCGATGCAAAGCAGGCAACATTTTTTCAGCGCCACCGCTTGCACATCGTCGCTGTAACGCATGCTGACGTTGAGACCGCACACGGCCACGTCCTGTGGCGGAACGAACCGGCACAGCGATCGAGCACAGTCCCAGCTCCAGCTCCTGCGAGACGAACGCGTAGCCTTGGCGGCGCACCTTCAGGATTTCCGCTCGGAGCGCCCGGGTCTTGTAGACGGTGTGCGCGGTAATCGGGCGAAACGTATTTTCGCGCAACCAGGCGGTGAGCTCGCTGTCCGATTTGTCCGCCAACAGGACGCGACCCATCGAGGCGGCGAATGCCGGCAAGCGTGCGCCGACACCGAGCGCGACACTCATCAGGCGACGAACCGCCACGCGAGCTACATAAACGATCTCGCTGCCATCCAGCACCGCCATCGAGCACGACTCGCCCACCCGCTGCGACAACTGTTCCATCGCCTCGTGCGCCAACTCAGTCAGGTCCAGCGAAGAAAGATAGCTGTAGCCCAGTTCGAGCACTCGCGGTGTCAGAAAAAATGCCGGCCTTGCGCGGCCACATAGCCGAGGTGTTGCAGGGTTAACAAGCTGCGCCGGGCCACCGCGCGCGACAAGCCGATCTGCGCGGCAATTTCGGACAGGGTGCAACGCGGTCGTTCGCGGTTGAACGCGCGCAATACCTGCAAACCACGGTCGAGCGATTGAATGTAATCAGGGCTATTGGTGAACGACGCGCGGAGCACCATGGAAGGAGGCTTCAATGAATTGATTGACAGCGGAGGGTAATGGGATTTTATGTGGTGCGCAATGCGAATTAATGTTCGATTATCGAACGCAGCAACCAGCGGTTCGCAGAAAGGCTTCTCCCGATGATCAGCGAGCGCGATAGCGTCTTGCATAGCTGGTGTGTGCCGGCTCAATGGCAGGCGCCCGACCATTGTCGGCGGACGTGGCGCGCATTTCTGGGACGCCGACGGCCATGATTATTTGGACATGAGCAGTCTGTCCGAATGCAGCAATCTGGGGCATCAGCATCCCGCTGTGGTTAAAGCGATACGTGAGCAGGCGGAGCGTTTATGTTTTGTTACCTCCGCTTGAGGTACCCAACCCCGTGCCGAACTCGCCGAAGCCTTGCTCGAGAAGGCTGGTTTCAAGAATGGTCGGGTATTTTTACCGTGGCCGGCGCCGACGCGAACGAGCACGCGGTCAAGTTCGCGCGGCAAGCGCGTGGACTCGCACACGGCTGGATCATCACGCGCGATCGTTCCTACCACGGCGCCAGCTATGCCTGCATGGCGTTCTCCGGAGACGCGCGGACTCGTCATCAGGTTGATCCGGAGCGTTACGCCGTTGCGCAGGTCGCGTCGCCCTATGCATATCGGTGTCCGTTTGGTAGCAGCAGCGAAATCGAGTGCGGCCAGCGTGCCGTCGCGGCCGTTGCTGATGAAATCGATCGCAAAGGTGCAGAGTCGGTTGCCGCGGTCCTGATGGAGCCCAATGCCGGCACGAATGGCATCGTGGCGCCGGACAATTACTGGCCGGGTTTACGCGAGCTTACGCGTTCTCGCGGCGTATTCCTGATTGCCGATGAAGTAATGAGCGCCTTTGGCCGCTGTGGCGAATGGTTTGCGTGGCAACGATACGGTGACGCCGGCAAACCCGATCTGATGACACTCGCGAAAGGGTTGACCGGTGCACATTTGCCGCTCGGCGCTGTGGTGGTGAACGAAAATGTCGCCCGGCATTTAGAAACGCAGATGCTGTTCACCGGCTTGACTTACTGCGGCCATCCCCTCGCTTGCGCCGCCGGACTGGCGGCAATTCGCGCTTATGAAGATGAAAAATTGATCGAGCGCTCGCGCCGTTTGGGTGGTGCGATGTTGCTCGAATTAAAACGCCTCCAGCAAAAACATCGCTGTGATCGGCGACGTGCGCGGTGGCCATGGTTTGTTCGCTATCGTTGAACTGGTCAGCGACCCAATCAGCCGCGCACCGCTGGCACCCTGGCCGGAAACGCCTCCGCAACTGACGGCCCTTGTCCAAAAAGCGCGCGCTCTCGGTGTATCTTTTGCTGTCCGCGGAAACCTGATAATCCTGGCACCGCCTCTGGTGATTGAAGAACGTGAACTGAGCGACGCCTTGGCCTTGCTCGATCGCCTGTTAAGTGAAATGGAGTCTGCATGAATTTCAAACTGACCTACGCAACCATGTTCAATCCGCCGGCGGAGATGCACACGCGTTTTGACGCTGCGCTCGCTGAACTCAATCGCTCGTTAGGCGCGACCCATCCTCTCTACATTAATGGCGAGGACCGCGTCACCGCGAAGCACGACACTCGACGCAGCCCGATCGATCAGCGGCGCATCCTCGGTCATTTCTCGCTCGCCACTGTTGATGATGTGAACGATGCCATGGCCGCGGCCCAAGCCGCCTTTCCAGGATGGCGCGCGACGCCGATGGAAGAGCGTGTGCGTCTGCTCAAGCGCGTCGCCGCGCTGATCGAAGAACGCGTTTACGACATCGGCGCAGCGATGTCGTTGGAAGTTGGAAAGAACCGGATGGAAGCGCTGGGAGAAGTGCAGGAGACAGCGGACTTTTTCAATCTTTACGCGGATGATTATGCCGGACACAACGGATTCGATCATCCTTTGCCCGATGATCCGCTTCCGGATTTCCGTTCGCACAATCGTAGCGTGATGAAGCCTTACGGTGTCTGGGTGGTCATCGCACCGTATAACTTTCCGTTCGCACTTGCCGGCGGGCCGGTGGCTGCCGCTTTAATTACAGGAAACACAGTCGTGTTGAAAACTGCGACCGATACGCCGTGGTCGGGACGTTTGCTCGCAGATTGTATACGCGATGCCGGCCTTCCGCGCGGAGTCTTCAATTATCTCAATGGTGGCGGCAGCGTAGTTGGTGAGGCTTTGCTAAACCATCCCAATACCGCCGGAATCACCTTCACCGGATCGGTTGACGTTGGCATGCATATCTATCGCACCATGGCCAGTGGCGTGTATCCGCGGCCGTGCATCGCCGAAATGGGCGGCAAGAACGCTTGCATTGTGACTGCGAATGCAGATCTCGATCGCGCGGCCGACGGGATTGTGCGTTCAGCGTTTGGATTGAGCGGACAGAAGTGCTCGGCGGTGTCGCGAATCTACGTTGATGACAAAGTCGCGGATCCGTTGATCAAAAGGCTCCAGGAAAAATCGCCGCGATTACGATTGGCGATCCTTCGCGAAAGGAAAACTGGCTCGGGCCGGTGACCACAGCCAGCGCGCTGAAAAACTACGAGCGTTACAGTAAAGAACTTACCGAAAACGGCGGGCGCATTTTGTCCGGCGGCAAGCGTCTGGCCGAAGGTGAACTGACGCACGGCTATTTTGTCGCGCCGACGCTGGCTGAAGCGCCGGCCACGCATCCGCTGTTCAAAGAGGAAATGTTCGTGCCGATCACGATGCTTTGTCGCGTACGCGACCGCGCTGAAGCGATCCGGCTGGCCAACGATTCCCGTTTCGGACTGACTGCCGGTCTGCTACGGCAATGATGACGATGCGGCCTACTTCTTCGACAACATTGAGGCCGGAGTCACCTACGTTAATCGTCCGCAAGGTGCCACCACCGGTGCGTGGCCGGGCTATCAGCCGTTCGGTGGCTGGAAAGGATCGGGTTCCTCGGGCAAGGGCATCGCCTCGTTCTATTATCTGGCGCAATACCTGCGCGAACAATCGCAGACAAAAGTGGAATAGGCGATGCAGCTCGGCAGCTTACAGGAAGTCATCGATCAATATATCCACGATGGTCAGAGCGTGGCGCTGGAAGGTTTTACCCATCTGATTCCGTTCGCTGCCGGGCACGAAATTCTGCGCCAGAAAAAACGCGATCTGCATCTGATCCGGATGACGCCGGACCTGATCTACGATCAATTGATTGGTGCTGGTTGTGCCCGCGCACTGACGTTTTCCTGGGGTGGCAATCCCGGCGTCGGCTCGCTGCATCGGCTGCGCGATGCGGTCGAGAATGATTGGCCGCGGCCGTTAACGATCCACGAACATTCGCACGCGGGGATGGCGGCGGCCTACACCGCAGGCGCGGCTCGGTTGCCATTCGGAATGCTGCGCGGCTATGTCGGAACCGATCTCTCCGGGTGTCAATCGCGCAAATTCGCGAAGTTGCGCTGCCCCTATACAAACGAGAAGATCGCGACGGTGCCGGCGATCAATCCAGATGTCACCGTCTTGCACGCGCAAGCCGCCGATCGCCAGGGCAACATTCTCATTCGCGGCATTGTTGGCGCCCAGAAAGAGGCGGCGTTGGCGGCAACGACGCTCATCGTCACGGTTGAAGAAATCGTCGAGTCCTTGGACGCGCCTATGAATGCAATCGTTTTGCCGCACTGGGTCGTCACGGCGATTGCCGAGGTGCCAACCGGTGCTTATCCGTCTTATGCGCATGGCTACTACGCACGAGACAACGCTTTTACTTGGCTTGGGATGAGATCGCCCGCGACCGCGAACGGTTCACTGCGTGGATCAACCAGTCACGTGCTTTGCAGTCGCGACCACGCGGAATTCTCGGACAGCTTGGCGGAGGCAGCATGAGCGTCCATTCATCCTCAGCTAAATTCATATACGCCGGACGAAATGATGACGATCGCGGCCGCGCGCCTGATTCGGCCAGGCTGTGTTTGCTTCGTCGGCATCGGCGTGCCTTCCGCGGCAGCGAATCTTGCGCGCCTGACTCACGCGCCCGACATGGTGCTGATCTACGAGTCCGGCGCCATCGGCACCCACCCAAATGTATTGCCGTTGTCGATCGGCGATGGCGAACTGGCCGAGACGGCAGACGCCGTGGTGCCCTTACCAGAAATTTTTTCCTATTGGCTGCAGGCTGGTCGCATCGATGTCGGCTTTCTTGGCGCGGCGCAGATTGATCGCTTTGGCAATCTTAATACCACTGTCATCGGCGGCTACGGCAAACCGAAGACGCGGCTGCCGGGTGCCGGTGGTGCGCCGGAAATTGCCCACCACGCCAAACAAATTTTTGTCGTGCTGAAGCAATCACCGCGAAGCTTTGTCGCGAAGCTGGATTTTTGCACGAGCGCAGGCTTCCTAAATGGAAATGGCGAGCGAGCACGGCGTGCCATCCCCGGTGCGGGACCGCAGGTGGTGATCACCGATTTGGGTGTGCTCAAGCCAGCGGCCGGGTCGCAGGAGCTCACGCTAGTGGCCCGCTATGAGAATGTCAGTGTGGACAAGATCCGCGCGGCAACAGGCTGGCCACTGGCAGTTGCCGACACCATCGACGTTGTCGCAGCGCCGACCGCGGACGAGCTGCGCGTTCTTCGCGACCTGCATAAGCGAACGGAAATCGCCCATGCCGGTGATGCGCGTCGATTCAGAAAACTCCGCGTCCGTCGCTCGAGCAAGCGAGGTCAACAGCATGAACAAGGATTCCGATAGCCATCCCGCTATCCGAACGGAATTGCCCGGACCCAAAGCGCGGGCACTCCTGGCCCGCGATGCCGAAGTGGTGTCGCCCTCGTATCCGCGCGAGCACCCGTTCGTGATGTCGCATGGTCGCGGTGTCGAAGTTTGGGACGTTGATGGCAATCGGTTCCTGGATTTTGCCGCAGGCATTGCCGTCTGCAGCACGGGCCATTCACACCCGCAGGTGGTTCAAGCGATCAAAGACGCTGCAGATCGGTTTCTGCACATTTCTTCTGATTACTGGCACGAAGGGCAAGTCGCCCTCGCCGAAAAGATCAATGCACTGGCACCGATGGGGGAGCCGGTGCAGAGTTTCTTCTGCCAGTCCGGCACCGAAGCGGTGGAAGGCGCATTGAAACTGGCGCGCTATGTCAGTGGACGCTCGCGATTCATCGGCTTTCTCGGTGGTTTCCACGGGCGCACGATGGGTTCGCTGGCTTTCACTGCCAGTAAGCAAACCCAGCAGCAAGGTTGCGCGACCATGCCGGGTGTCACCCACGTGCCGTTTCCGAATACTTACCGACCGCTGTTCGCGGGCGAGGATCAAGGTCAGGCCGTCCTTAACTATATAGAGAACGGCTTATTCGTCAGCAACGTGCCGGCCAGCGAAGTCGCCGCCATCCTGGTCGAGCCGATTCAGGGCGAAGGCGGCTACCTGGTGCCGCCCGATGGATTTCTGGCGGGCTTGCGCCAACTGCTGCGATCGCCACGGCATTCTGTTGATTTTCGATGAAGTGCAATCAGGCATAGGGCGCACCGGCAAAATGTTTGCCTGCCAGCACTGGAACGTGCAGCCGGATATCATGACGCTGGCCAAGGGCCTGGGCTCGGGCCTGCCGATCGGTCTGGTAGTAGCTAAGAAAAGCATCATGCAACAATGGAAGTCTGGCGCGCATGCGAACACTTACGGTGGAAATCCGCTATGTTGCGCCGCCGCGTTGGTGACACTCGACCTGATCGAACGCGACATACGCGGCTAATGCCGAGAAAGTGGGCGCTTATTTTATGGACCGCTTGCGCGAATTGCAGTCGCGGCACCAAGTGATCGGAGAAGTTCGCGGCAAAGGACTAATGATCGGCATGGAGCTGGTTAGCGATCGAGCCAGCCGCAACCCTTGCAAATTTTCGTGTCATACCGTGATCACGCGCGCATTTCATCGAGGCCTGCTCTTGCTCTCTTGTGGGCAGAGCACAGTGCGCTTCATGCCGCCGCTGATGGTGTCGGTGGCGGAGGTAGACGAGGCAATGACTTTGCTAGAGGCTGCCCTGGTCGAAGCAATGGCTCAATAATGGGAATGACAATGCGCCAGCCCAAGATTCTGCTGGCTGGCCTGTTGTTACTCTCTCCCTTCTCGGCGCTGGCGGAGCGCAAGCCTGTAGCGGCGCAAATCCAGTTGCCGCACAATTATTACTACCGCGAGATGTATCTGCCGCAGCTAACGAGCGGCCCATCGGCATTAACCTTTTCGCCCGATGGCAAGGAGCTTGTTTATAGTATGGGTGGCTCGCTGTGGCGCCAGACTATCGGTGACGATCAGGCGCGTGAACTTACCCACGCAGGCGGCTACGACTACCAGCCGGATTGGTCACATGATGGTCGACATATTATATTCACCCGCTACCAGAAGGACGCCATCGAGTTGTGGCAGCTCGATCTGCAAACCGGCACGGAAGTCGCGCTAACCTCGCATGGCGATATCAATCTCGAACCGCGCTATTCGCCGAATGACCGCCAGATCGCTTTCGTTTCCACCGCTGACAGCGGCCATTTCAATCTCTATCTCGCAGAGGTCGCTGACGATCGGTTGAGCGGCGTCGAGACGTTTGGTGCCTGAACACACGAGCAACGTCTATCGCTATTACTACGCCACAACCGACCACGCGATCAATCCTTCTTGGACTCCCGATGGTCAACGCCTGTTGTTCGTCTCGAATCGGGAAGTCGCTTATGGAACCAGGTGATATCTGGTGCAGTGGCTGTGAACGCGCCACGAAGATCTGAAAAAATCTTTAGTGAAGAAACAGCGTGGCGCACGCAACCGCAGGTCGCACCGGATGGCAGGCGGGTTCTGTTCAGCAGTTATCACGGTCGCCAGTGGCAACAGCTCTGGCTGACGACCATGCAGGGTGCCGCACCGTTCCCATTGACCTTCGGTGACTTCGATAGGACTCAAGCGCGCTTTTCGCCAGACGGCACTCGGATTGGTTATATCAGTAACGAGGACGGCAATACCTCGCTCTGGATCCAGGAAGTCCTCGGCGGCGCGCGGACTCGCATCACTGCCAGCGCAACGGCATTACCTAAAAGAGGTCGGTCGCCTCCAGTTGAGTGTGCGTGACGAGCATGGCCAAAAAGTGCCGGCCCGAGTGAGTGTGATTGCTGCCGATGGTCGCGCTTACGCGCCCGACAACGCCTGGATGCATGCCGACGACGGTTTTGATCGCAGCCTGCAACCGTTCGAAAACCATTACTTCCACTGCCCGGGTGAATGCACCGTGATCCTACCGACTGGCGATGCGCAGTTGCAGGTCTCTCATGGCCTCGACTACGCCATCGCGGAACGGCGAGTCGGCATCACGAAAGACGGCAATACGATGACAATCGCGCTCAAGCCGCTGCGGTTACCGGCGCAATATGGCCACTTCGCTAGCGCGGACCTGCATGTGCACATGAATTATGGCGGGCACTATCACAACACTCCGTTAAATCTGATCGAACAGGCACGTGCCGAACATCTAGACGCCGTCTACAACCTGATCGTCAATAAGGAAGAACGCATTCCCGATATCGCGCAGTTCACTACCCGGCCGCTGCGTAAAGACGACGTGCTACTGATGCAAGCACAGGAATTTCATAGCAGCTACTGGGGACATCTAGGTCTGCTCGATCTGGATGATCATTTCCTGACCCCGGATTTTGCCGCTTATCGGGAATCGGCTTTGGCCAGTCCCTATCCGCACAATGGTGTGATCGCTGGCCTGGCCCACGCGCAGCATGGTTTGGTCGGTTATGCGCATCCCTTTGATGCCCCAGTCAACCCCGACAAGGATCGTGAACTTAGTAATGGCTTGCCGGCCGATGTTGCCCTCGGCAACGCAGATTATTATGAGCTCGTCGGTTTCTCCGATCACCGTTCCACCGCCGACATATGGTATCGCCTGCTCAATCTTGGTTTTCGTATCCCAGCCGGCGCAGGCACCGACGCGATGGCGAACTACGCTTCGTTACGCGGTCCGGTGGGCATGAATCGGGTATTCATCGCCATTGTCGGCGAGACCACCCCAGAAAAGTTGCATTCGGGTCTGAAACAGGGTCGGACCTTCGTCACTAACGGCCCCTTACTGGGTTTGGAGATCGATGGCAAACATCCGGGGATGACATTACACTGATCAAGCCGACGACACTGCCGTACCACGTATCTCTGCGGTCCATCGTGCCGATCGATCACTTCGAGTTGATCTTCAACGGTCGCGTCATCGCCAGTCATCATCTTAATGGGGCGCGCACACAAGCCGATGTCAGTGGAAGGGTTGAGATTCCGGCCAGCGGTTGGTTGGTCCTGCGCGCCTGGAACGATCACTCAAACCCGAAGATCCAGGACATCTATCCTTATGCCAGCACGAGCCCAATCTACGTAACAGTTGATCAAAAGCTGCCCCGCTCGCCAGCGGACGCCGCCTATTTTGTCAGCTGGCTCGATCGCGTGATCGCTGGGGCAACGGCGCGGAGCGACTACAACAGCCCGCAAGAGAAGCAGAACACATTGCAATACTTGAACGCAGCGCGCACGGTCTTTCAAACGAGCACACGGTAAGAGCCAGAGCCAGCCTTTGGTGTGATTTGAAGCAAGAGGAGTAGAATAAAAGAGGCAGTCCCGAAAACATCAGGGCTGCCTCTTCGTTAACCTAACTAACGGAGAGAACTAGAATCGCTTCTTTAGCCCGACGTACCAGAACCGGCCTTTGATGGTTGCTAACGACTCGTCGTAGCCGTTCTCGAAGTTGCCAGCCACAAACGGTGGGTCTTCATCCGTCACGTTCTGCATACCAAGCGTGAGCGTGGTGTTGTTAAGCCACCATTTCCAGTTGCTGCAGCCGTACTCGGCCGTAGATACTGGGACAACATTCTTCTCCTTGCCGTCGTGCGTCTTCACGTTCTTGCCCCCGTCCTTGGCAAAGCCAGGCACTTCAGCCGCAGCGGGCGGTGGAAGGTTAAACGTGTAGTTCAAGATCAAGTCCAGCGTGGTCCATGCGGCCACCTTGCGCGCGCGGTTAGGAAGGTGCACCGCTTCTGGGCTCTTGAGGCTTAGCTTGCGTAAAGTAAGGTCGAAATTGTCGTCTTCAAATTGGCCGGTCCAGTGGACTACGGCACCAACGTCCAAACCACCAGCCCAAGTGTCAGCCGGGCCGTCGTAGAAGATGCTGAAATTGGCCCGGTGCCATGGCAATGAATTGGTCAGAGTAAACGACGTGGACTGGAATTGGCCGTTTATGCCAAATCGTTTCGAGGTCGGGGTAGGTTGAAGCTCAGCCCGGGACAGCCAGGTGCCGTTGACCGTCGTCGTTAACCTTCCAAGGTCTCCGTGCCCAAAGATCGAAGAGTCGAGAATATAGATCGCTTCGTAGTCGAGCCCTTCGAAGATTGCCCCGGCAATATTTGCGCTAGGATCCTGAACCAGAATCACTGGACCGAATATGCGCCACCAGGCGGCGGCGCGCAGCACGAGTGACCAAAGCGTCAAAAGGTGCGCGATTGCTGTTCTGGATAATGAATTGCGCGCCGAGGGGCGCCACAATGTCGCGCATGTCAATATGCCACCAGTCGGCACTCAAGGTCAGACCTTTGATCCATTTCGGGCTGTAAACGGCACCGTAGGTCCATTCATACGCCACTTCCGGATGCAGGAACGGGTTTCCAGCAATGCGTTCCTCCACCTGGTCTTGAGTCTTGAATGCGAGGGGATTTGTGAACAGTAAACGGATCCACGACGGACGGGAAGTCCTGCGTGCCTGCGGGTGTCAGCTCTCCCAGTGTCGGCGCGTGAAACGCCTCGGTATAACTCCCACGTAGGGTCAGCGCACCGATATACTTCGGATCAAGCGGCTGCCAGCGCACCGAGACCTTCGGTTTCTGGGCGTTATATCTGGTGTGTGCCGCCGGTTGAAACGGAACTAAGACTGTCGAAGTGTTGCTGCTGCCCCACTCCTCGCGCTCGGCGAAGTCCACCTCCAAGCTGTAGAAGCCGGGAAAGTTCCACGTTGGGCTGGTGAACGGTACCCTTACTTCCTCGTAGACTCCCCACACATCGCGATTGACCCGGAAGCTTTGTCCATCCACCGAGCCAATCGTTTCAAACGTGCTGTTGAGCGCGTCACGATCGCGGGTGAACCTCGGCGCGTCGTACTCGCCACCGATCGCGAAGGAGACCGGACCGGCGGGAAGATTGAACAGGTCACCGTTGAAGGTCAGCATAGCCATATCGGCAGCTCATATTCACCGGTATTTTGCAGGTTCACATAAACTGCTGCCCTAGCCGCCCTGGTGTTGTGAGCACTGATATTTAAGAAGGGATCAAACGCCGTGGCCGGATCGGTATCCAACAACGCCTGCCGCAAACCGGGCTGGCTGACCTCACCAATCGATATATTTTTGCCCTCGTTGCGAGAGTAACGGAAACCGGCTTCCCAGTTCCAGGTCTTGAAGTAGTCGGCAATCCATCCCATTTCGCCGCGCATGCCCGACATCGAACAGCTGATCGTTATAGGTGAACTTTTCACTTCTCGGCCCGGTGTCGTTAACCGACCGAAACCTAACCCCGGTAAACACAGGGAGACCAGATCCGTCAGGAAAGAAGTTCGCAATAGTCGCATTTGCGACCGTGAACGGATTAAACGCGTTGACTGATTGGCACACTGATGCCGAACGGACTGAATCCGACGTTGGGTACCCGGGATGTGGAACGGATCAGGCTCAAATGGCACTGCTGCCAGCGACGCATCGAAAAACGATCGTGAAAGCTTGAAATCCGCAAACACCGTGAGGTATTTGTCGCAGATATCGCGCACGAAGGACCCATAGTACACTTGACGATCTGCCGGCGGCAGCGCCGGCGTGAAAGCCGCAAAAGTTAAACTCAAGATAAGTCCCATCCAGCGTGTTCGGGTTACCAAAGAACCCGATGTTGAACCGCGCTGGGTCCATATAGAACGGAGAAGTCGCGGGACCCGTCGAAGAATGCGGAAGCGGCGTGTTCACACCAGGCTGCGGAACGCCCGCCACGACCAAAAACATTCTAGGCCTCAAGGCGAAATCTCCAACGTGGCCCGGAACGTTCAAGCTAGCTGAATCGAATCCTCCAAACGGGATGAAATTGCCGTGAGAAGAAAGGTTACGGTCACGGCTGAAGATTCCACCGGTGCGCTCCCAGAAATCGGCAATGACCACGATATCGGTTTTGTCATCGCCGGTACCGGCTTTGATCCAAGCCTCCCATTCACCCATCTCATTGGAAGCTCCCAGGTTTGAGTTCCCGTAGCTACCACCGATTTCCAAGCCACGGAATTTGTGGATCAGGAAGAAGTTAACCACGCCGGCAATCGCGTCGGAACCATATACCGCCGACGCGCCATCCTTGAGGATATCAACGTGGTCGATCATGGAAAACGGAATCAGGTTAATGTCCGGACCGCCGGTAAACCCGGAGACGGCTAACGACCCATAGGCGACCCGCTTGCCGTCAATGAGAACCAAAGTCTCTTTGGGCAAGAGGCCGCGCAAGTTGAACTGGACGGTGCCATCACCGCCGTCGCCGATGTTCAGGTTGACTGTGCCGCCAGCTTGTTGCGGAATGTAGGTCTGCAGGTCGGTGGCGTTGCGGATGCCGAGTTTCTCAATGTCCTGCGGCCGATACGTGTCCACCGGGTTCGGGCCGGTCTCTTCCGCCGTGGGAATGTTTGAACCGGTCACGACGACGCGTTCGACTTCAGCCGTGGACGGCGCAGCCGCACCTGGCTCCGCAGGCACGGCCGGAGCCGGCAGCTGCGCGAATGCGTTGGACGCAAGAATGAATGGAAATCCGACGCCCGCCATCAAAGCGAGACGAACGAATCTAAACGTTTTTATTGCGGTTTGTGTCATTAGTTTCTCCATTGATTGGTTAGGTTTGCAAAATTGAATGACTGTTCACGGTCGCTTCTACGGTCCGTCAATTTTTTGCTGCAAAACTGCGCAAGTCTGCGCCACGCATTGCAAAAGCTGAATGATCGAAATATATCCGCACTCTCTGCACTTCCACCGCAACGCACGGTCATCTTCGTCATCTTGGAGTCCCCGATGTAAAGCACGTCGTTTGAGGTAATGGCACCGAAACGACGCAAGCCTCTTCGACAACCTGAGCGATAGTCAACACAATTCCTCACAGATTCCATCCGCCCGTCATTGAAAAACGCGCGCACGGTGTTTCAAACACGAACAGAAACGATTGGGTCAGAGGAATAAAGGAACATCAGTGTGCGTAGAGGGCCAGTTATGAAGTTGAAGCAGCGACTGTTTGCTTTTCAGTGCTCTCGGGCTCCATTACACTTTCGCCACGAATTTTTGGTCAGCCTTTTTGACGAAAAACTTTCCAGACGAGAAATCGATCCCACGAACTTCCTCCAGCGTTCATCGCGACCCCCGCCTGAAGTTGATTTTCTCAGTAATTACAGTAAGCCTTTAACGCCAATATACCCACTGATTCAGAAAGTCAGTTGCCTGCCGGATCATCCTCGACCTTCGCGAAACGTTTTTTGATGTCGTTTGTGGCGACGCTAAAAAATTCTTTTCACTGGAGAAAAGTTACACCAGCGGTTGGCATCTGCCGCTCGATGCCGTACCGAATTCCAACGCAAAAGGCAGTTACAAGGTAATCAAAAAAGAGGAATTGAACCTGCAACCCAGCGATGGCGTCAGAGAAACTGAAGATGGGTCCGATTCGGGACGGGGAGGGGGAAGGGATGGCATAGCCAGGCTGATAATTCTCATTCTTAAAGCGTTACAAAATTGCCAGCAAAACGCAGGAAAAGCCTGCGCTGATTAATGGAGAGTTCGTCGATTAGCTAGGTAAAACTGCGTTTCGCAGCAAATATAGGGGAAGGACCGTCGAATCCCCACCCTTCCTGAGCTGACTTCGCTGATTCTTCGAAGCCAGTGTCGTGCCGAAGTTGTTTCGTAGCACTCGACAGCCATTCAGGAGTCCGATGCCCTAAGGGATTTTCACCGCTGCGAAATACTTCGGAGCGTTTGGCGCAGGTTTTCCTTAATGGTAAGCCAATTACCGCTTGCGGGCTAGGGGGAAACAGTCCTGCGTGACGTTTGTCTTCGAATCGCGATTGGTATTCGCCGCACAGTGTCCACGCTACCTCGTTATAGATGCAGCCTGATCAAAGTCACCCAACAGACGAACCACAATATTCTTCGTTACCGTATTTTTTGTTTGCAGCGACAGCGATGTCAGCACACACGCAGCTACCATAACTGTCACCAATACAAACGACAACGGACCCGGTTCATTGCGTCAGGCACTCGCCGTGCGTGCATGATGCAGGATCGCATTACTTTTGCGGTCAGTGGCACGATCACGCTGACCAGCGGTGGACTTGGGGTCTTCAAGAACGTCACGATTTCAGCCCTGGCGCCGACCAGCTCTCGATTGACGGCAACCAATCGCCCACCAGCCAGTTTTCTGTCCTTGCACCGTAACGATCTCTGGCCCGACCATCAGAACGGTGCATGGATTGATAATTTCGGCGGCACGTTGACGGTCAGGAAATTGCGTCATAAGCGACAACGCCATCAGCGGTATTTCTAACTCCACCCAAGAATTTGAGTTGTGACTGCGACGATCTTCAGCACCACGGTGAGCGGCAATTCGCAGGGCGGTATTTCCAGTACTGAATATCTTTTAGCGGCGGTGCGATCACGATTACCGACGGTACCCATCAGCAGCAATTTTCCGCGCCGGAGGGGGTGGGATCTTTGGCATCATACCTTCTGACCGTCGCTAATAGCGCCATTAGCGGCAATTCAACTGCACGGAACGGGGCGGTATCGAGGTCTCTGGTGGTCTTACATGAGAACAGCACCATTAGCGGCAACTCAGCTGCAGCCAGCGGGGGCGGCATCTACGGCGGTGCTACTGAGATTGTAGAACAGCACCATTAGGCGGCAATTCAGCTGACCCAGCGGGGGCGGCATCTATAACAACACCTCGTCTTCTGGTCGTGAGAAACACAATCCTGAAGTGCCGGCGTCAACGGTGCGAAAACATCTTCAATGACGGCGGCACCGTCACGTCGCATGGATACAATCTCAGCAGCGATGATGGCGGCGGTTATTTGACTGGCCCGGGCGATCAGATCAATACCGATCCGTTGCTTGGTCCTTTGCAGGATAACGGCGGCCCGACCTTACGCACGCGTTGTTGCCTGGCAGCCCAGCGATTGATGCCGGCGATCCGAACTTCAGTCCGCCGCCTTTCAACGACCAGCGAGGCTGTCCTTTCGATCGCGTGTTCAATGGTCGCATCGATATAGGTTCATTTGAGACGCAACCGCCACGCCGCCCGTGTTCGACCCGAGGCCGCGTCCAACTCCGGTGCCTCGCCCGTAGCTCGACTAGCTTCATCTAACCAATCGAAAGGTTTCATTGGCACCTACCGCTGCCAGCAACATTGCCAGCAAACCGCACTGAAAAAGCTCGCGCGAGTAGTGCGAAGAGTTTGCTTGATTAGCCCGGCGAACTGGGCGTTTCGAATTCGCAGCAAACACAGGGGAAGGGAACTGCCGAGTCCTACCCGCTGGAGCCAAAATTTTGGGCAATTTCGCGCGCTTTTTGTGGGAAACTTTATTCAGTTTCGCGCGTTATTAGTTAGCAAACGGAACCATCTCCACAACGAAAACACTACTTTACCACCACAAGTTTTTGACCCGCGCCTATGAAAATACTCGCGAGCCGAATTGCTCAGGAATTAAAGAAAGCCAAGCATTGTGCCGTCTACGGACCCGACTTTGTCGCGTGTCTGGCCGGATGATGGCAGGCCGCGCGAAGCGCAGATCGCTTCTTTCGCCAAACTAAATGGCTGGCGGCTTCGCTTCTACAAGGACGGATTCTGCGCAATCTTCGATAAAGACCCTGTCGCTGATTGAGCGTTTCGGGTTTTTTCGTTCTACATCGATGACGGCATAGCTTTCGCGTCGCTTGGCGCGCAGAGATCACAGTCGCGAGATGACAGCTCGGGATAAACGCATTCGTCGCGTCGGCTACGATACTTTAGATGCCATGAAAGCGTTGTTTTCAGTATTTCTCGCGCTCGGGCGTTTGCGTTGGCAGCGTTCACAGCGCCAGCTGGGCCTGTCCGCACGGCGAGGAACGTGGCGAAAAGCACGGCGATTACCGCGAAGAACGTCGCGCACAGTGCGGTGAAGGGCACAAGGAGAGCGGTGCACACTGTGGTCTACACGTTCACGTCGATAGTCGAGACCCACCAGTTGAGATTCCGCAGTCCTTTTGCGCTGTCACACGGCTGTCGCTGAGGCGAGAGTGCGATTAGACGAAGCACAGTTTCGAACGCAAACTGTTGGAAACTGTCGAATCGGGGTTTCGTCTTTTCATTTTGGGGGAATGATCGCACAATCGCTCTTGGGCCGTACAATAGTTTCGACGCGGGCTCGTGAAGTTGGCCTCCGCATTTTCGCGATTCTTTTCATTTTCACTCTTTTCGTCGGTGGCGTTCAGCTCCGCCGCTGGACCGGGCAAAACACGCGGCATGTCCGTTATCAGCACGACATCGTCAATGCCTTTCTACTGGGGACAAGAGACCCTGAAAGAAGCGCGCCGCTTATCGCCCGACGACGCGTCTGCCAATTCGTGGACAGGATTGTTCCGTGGATATCTGGCGCTCTACGATCGGGTAAAAGAAGAGGCGTAAGAACGATTACGGCCTCGATTATCCGCCGCTGCGACTCCTGACCATGGCCATCTGGAGCAAACAAGTGCGCGATGGATTTCCGTGGGTCGACAACGAACATCCGAAACTTGTTAACCCCTGTTGAAAATTAACCTGGTGTGCGAACTGGTTTCCGCCGCGGCGATTTTCTTTCTCGTTCGCTTATGTGTGCAGCGCTCATTGCACGCGCACTCAACCTGGCCGACTTGGTTATCGCGGGAACATCGCGCCTCAATCTGCGGTCTCGCCGCGGCCAGCGCGGCCTGGCTCGAACCATCCATGATCCTCGATGCGCACGGCTGGCCACAGTGGGATGTCTGGATCCTGCCGTTCTATCTCTTCGCCGCGCTCGTCGCTTTAAAAAATCGCTGGTTCTGGTGCGGATGTTTGCTGGCGTTGGGCGCAATGCTCAAAGGACAGCTGCTGTTCGTCGCGCCGTTTTTTGTCCTTTGGCCACTATGGCAAAAACGATGGATGAGCGCGCTCCGCATGCTAGCCGGGTTCACGGCAACCGCGGCGCTGATAGTTTCACCATGGCTTCTGCGAACGACCGGGGCTTGGATCGCGTTCGCCGCTGTAGCTGGTGCCAGTCTTTTGGTCGCCTTGCGATACAAGTTGCCGCACAAAGGCGCGTGGCTCGCCGGAATTCTCGGGTGCGCCGCGTTTGTAATCGGCGCATTCACTGGCGGCAGCTTCGCGTGGTTTGAGATCGGTTTTCTCTATGGGACCAAGCATTATCCGTATCTTTTCATCAGCTCGTGTTACAATCTTGCGTCTCTACTCGCCGCGGCTGGTTGGTCCCTGAAAGATGACTTTGCTGTCAGCTCATGTCGGATCGGTTCACTTTCATCTCACGCTGCAATGGGCGTTGCGTCTGTTTTTCCTGGGCGCAGTGGCGTTGTGTGCCCGCGGCGCGGCGCGACATCTGCGAAATCGCGATCCACGTGTGCTGATTGCGATAACTGCACCGTGGTTGCTGATGTTCGCGCTGCTCGGTCAAATGCATGAGCGCTACCTCGTGTGGGGCGCGGTGGTCAGCGCTGTCGCGCTAGGCGTTAGCGTCCGTTTGAGCATTATTCATTTCATCATCTCAGCCGCGAGCACGGCGATGATCGTCCACGTGATGTTGGTCGATAAGAAGCTCGATGCGACGCTGCGCGCGATTGACGTGTTGCACGGCATTCGGCCATACGCATCGGTCTTGGTGCTTGTTTGTGTGGCTCTCTACTTCTGGGATGCGCTCGGTTGGCGGATTCCGGCGTTTCGACGTGGAGCAGTTAAAACGGCCACGGCACCTTCGCTCTCGCTCGGACCAGAGCCGGAGGAAGCCTGAATCTGCGCTAGCCCATTGTCGCGAATCCCGTGATCACGCGCGGAATGCAGACGCCGGCTTCGGCAAGCTTTAGCTAAGACTCGTTATGCCCAAGTACGTGATCGAAGAGAAATTCCCGGTGCCGGAAAACTATCGCACGAACAGCTCCAAGCTATCTCGCAGAAATCCTGCGGAGTGCTGAGCAATCTTGGACCACAGATTCAATGGGTCGAAAGCCTACGTGATGGACGATCAGGGTTTATTGCGTTTACATCGCGGCCAACGAGGAACTGATTCGCGAACACGCCCGGCAGGGCGGTTTTCCCGCGAACCGGATTTCCGAGGTCCGCGCGATTATCGATCCGACCACTGCCGAGTCGGCGAGTCGCGCTGATACTGGAGCCACAGGCGCGGTCCCATCTGTGCGCTGCCTGTTCATGTGGCAGCCGGCCTAGGGCCGTGGCTACAATGTTCCGCGACTTCGACTTATTGCCGCGCGAGACGGCGGAATAAAAAACGCCCAGCACGATAAACAGAACATTCGGAAACCAGACGAGCAGTTCCGGATGCGCATGTGGATTCCCGCGCAACGTATCGCCAACGATTACGAACAGAAAATAGGTCGTGGCAACAATCAGGCCCATGGCGAACCCAATTGACGTTTCACGGCGATGCGCCGTCACACCCAGCGGCACGCCAATGATCGCAAAGCCACGCACGCGAACGGAAACGAAAATCGTTTGTTGATTTCCGTGCGGCTGGCGCTGCGTTCCCGTGTGTTCTCGCTCTTGAGTTGCTCCAGCAATTGCTCGATCGACAGAGCGGAACGGCTCGGTCGTTTTCTCTTTCTCGTACAGCTCTTCGAGGCTGATAGGCAGCGTGCCTTCCACCATGTTGATGCCGTCGCGGATCTTGTGGAGGTTGAACGGGTCTTTCGAGTCGCGCTCCTGGTAACGAGCCCCATACAGATGCATCAGGATTTGTTTGTTCGCCAAATCCGCTTCGAGCATACCGGTGCGCGCGTACGTGACCTTCACGGGCAGCGCCTTCTCGTTCATCTCCGAACACGGTAATGTTCTCTGAGTTTGTTGCCTTCCTTTTTGCCGACATAAATCCTGCGGCCGGGAAACTGATCGATGACCTGATCGCTGCCAAAAAGCGCCATGGGATTCCGCGTGGCGAGATCAAAAATGGTACTGCGCAATCTCTCCTGCGCGGCAGGCGCAACCTGCACATTGAGCCAGAGACAAATCGCCGTGCAACCAAGCGCTATGCCAGCAAGCGGAACAGACACGCGCGTGACGCTCACGCCGTTGGCGCGCAGCGCGATCAATTCGTTGTCCGCGGACAGCCGTCCGTACACCAGCAGGATCGCAGTCAACAATCCCCACGGAATGGTGAAGATGAGCGAGAACGGCAGCACGTAGGCGATGAACGTGATCAAGTATTCCATCGGCACGTCGTGATTCACCAGCAACGGCAGCAGCTTGCGGAAAATATTTCCGACCACGAGCACCAGGCTCAGCACCGCGATCGCAAATGCGACGTTCACCAACAGCTCGCGGCTAATAAACCGATCGATCAGCTTCATCTCTGCGGGGCAAATCTTAGCACAATCTAGCTATGACGCGGAGTCGTGGCAGGGGCGGCGCGTTGTTCCGACCGGACGCCGCAGCGCGGCGTCCCTACCAAAATTTCGAAAATTGGCGTAACATCAACGCATGCATGAGCAGCAGCATGTACGACGTCGCGATCATAGGAGGCGGACCGGCCGGCAGCACGGCCGCGGCGCTGCTCGCGCGCGCCGGACGTCGCGTGGTTCTCTTCGAGCGCGAAAAGTTTCCGCGGTTTCACATCGGCGAGTCGCTGTTGCCGTTCAGCATGAAGGCATTTACCCGGCTCGGGCTGCAGGAAAAATTTTTGAGCGCCGGGTTTTTAAAAAATACGGCGGCGAAATCATGGGCGCGTGCTCCGACACTGGAACCAAGTTTTACTTTAAGGACGGCTATCGTTCGCAAACCGATCACGCTTATCAGGTGACACGCGGTGATTTCGACAAGGTGCTGCTGGATCATGCGGCCGAATCCGGCGCGGAAGTGCACGAGCAGACCCCGGTTGAAGCAGTCGAGTTCTCGAACCACGGCGTCGATCTGTCGGTGCGATCCAACGGCTCGGCTAATTCAATCCAGGCGCGTTACCTTGTCGATGCCAGCGGACGCACCTCGGTGCTCGGAAGGCAATTCAAGATCAAGAAGACCTATGATCATCTTCAAAAGCTGTCGATCTTCGCGCATTACGATGGTGTGTGGCGTCCGGAAGGAATTGACGGCACGCTGACAGTTTTGATTCGTGCCGTTGATCGTTGGTTCTGGCTGATTCCACTTTACCGATGAGCGAACGAGCGTCGGCGTGGTCCTCGACAGTGAAACTTTTCGTAAATCCAAGCTCAGTGCTGACGATTTTCTCGAGCAAGCGTTGGCGGAACAGCCAACCATTGCGAAACGGATGACAAAGGCGCGGCGCGTTTCGAAGGTCTATGTCGAAGCGGATTTCTCCTATCGAAGCGCGAGTTTGTACGGCGATCGCTGGTTGCTTACAGGCGACGCCGCCGGATTCATCGACCCGATTTTTAGCAGCGGCGTTTTTCTTGCGGTGTTCAGCGGTGAAAAATGCGCCGACGCTCTGAACGAAGTGCTCGATCACCCGCGCAAGGCAAAACGCTTGTTCGCGCGATACGAGCGATCAGTAAACCGCGCGATGGACGTCTATCTTCGGTTCGTGAATGCGTGGTACACGAAGGAATTCATCGAAGTTTTCCTCGCGCCGCGCAATGTGCTCGGTCTCGCTCCGGCGGTAAACGCAGTGCTTGGTGGAAATGTGGGCAACAGTTTCCCGATTCGCTGGCGGATGTGGGTGTTTTATTTCCTGGTTTGGCTGCAACGCCACCACCCGATCGCACCGAAGCTCACGCTCGCGCCGAAGACACAGGAAGAAGCGCCGGAATCGCCTGCAAACCGCTAGCGTTGTATCATGACTTCTCTCTACGGCCTCGCAGGGCTGTGGCTACAAGTCTTCTGTTCATTGCGCGCTGTTTGCCTAACAAGTTGCGCATCCGTCTCACACCATCAATTCTCCGAGCCGGCTGCGGGATGGCAGACCAAAACTGGCCAGCTCATGTATCGGACAGCCAAGGCGACGCTGATCGGCGAGGCAATAGTTCGCTTGTCGAAGACGGGCGATTTTGAATTGACGGTGTCGAAAGGCCCAGGAATCACATTGTTGTCCCTCCGACAAGATGCGGGGTTTGCGGAATTCAACGCAAGCTTCACGGACCAGCGTTGGTCTGGTCCCACGTCACGCGCGCCGCCACAGCTGCGCGGCTGGCTCGGGTTACGCGATCAATTCCTTCGCGCGCCGAATCAAAAGACGCTGCGATACGTCAGCGGCAGCGAGACTTTTCTGTTCCGCTTTTGAGTCAGGTTTTCCGCTGAGGACAGCGGACGCTACAGGATCGGCGGCGATCCCGGCTGCAGCATTGGCATCTTCACGCCGATTCGTGTTGAATGGTGGCGTTGCTCATGCGCATCAGCGATTTCATCGCCCGAACCATCACACAGCGTCGCGCGCTGGTTTGGTGCGGTGTGGCTGTGCTGACCATCGTTTGCATCGCCATTCTGTCTCACGTCATTGCGACTGGATTCTGAGATCTTCAACGTTTTGCCCGGCAAATTTCCATCGGTGCAAGGCCTGAAAATCTACGATCACGATTTTGAGCAGACACGTGAGCTGACGTTCGCGCTTGTCTGCGATCCGCAGGACGTCGATAAGCTGGAGGAATTCGCGCCGGTGTTTGCGGAACGGTTGCGCGGGCAAACGTGGTGCGCGCGCGTGCTCGCAGGTTCGCCCATGACCACTGCGGATGGCATTCGCGATCTGCAATCGATCGCGGTCCCGTTGCTGCTCAACCTGGAACCCAGCGCCTTCGACGAGGCAATGTCGATCCTGCAACCGGACAAAATTCGCGATCGCCTTCATCGTTTACGCCAGCAGATCGAGGCGGGCTCGCCGCGGCCGCAGTTCGAGCTTTCGTTCGATCCGCTCGGATTGATCGCGCCCGCGCTCAAACCTTTTGCCCAAAGCACCGCGATCGAACAGGAACAACCGCTCACCTCACCGGATCGCACGATGCGAATCTTTCTGGTGGTGACGAATCAAAAGTCGATCAGCGCGTTTGAATGCCAGCACTTGATGCGGCGCGTGAACGAGTTTCGCAAAACCGCAGCCGAAGGGTGGGACGGCAGCCGGTCGCTGCAAATTCTCGTGACCGGGCGCTCGGCGTTTGTATCCGAAATTTCGTTGAGCATGCGCTACGATGTCGTCGCGACATTGCTTGGCTCAGTCGTGCTCGTGGGCACGATTTTTTCGCTGGGTTTCGCCGATGGCTGCCTTTGGCGGGCATGGCGTTTTGCCTTCTTCTCTCGTGTCTGGTAGCGCTAACTGCGGGCCAGCTTCTTTTCGGGCGGCTAAGCATGATCAGTGTCGGCTTTTGCGCCATTCTCGTCGGTCTCGGCGTTGATTTCGCGATTCTCACCATCGGACGCTATCACCAGGCGCGCGCCGATGGCGAACCGCATCAGCAAGCCATTGCCACGTCGGTGGCAAAACTTGGACGGGCGGTTTTCTTTGGCGCGCTTACGACAGCGGTAGGTTTTCTCGCGCTGGTGCTGAGTGGCGCGATGAGTTTTCCGAACTCGGCGTTCTGATTGCGATCGGCATTTTCGTCGCCGGCCTGTTCATGTGCTCGATTTTATTTTTGTTTGTCCGCGAGCGACAAGGCGCCGTTGCCCACGACTGGCTCTTTGATCTGGTAGCGAGATATGTCCGCTGGATTGTGCGCAGACCGGCTCCGATGCTGATGTTTTCCTGCGCGGTTTTGCTGCTGCTCACTGCCATAGGCTTTTCACCCGTTCCCCCACTCGAATTCGACGCCAGCACGCGTTCACTCCAACCGAAAAACATTCGCGCAGGTCGAGGCGCTTGAAACAATCATGAAAAAATGCCGGTCCGCTGGGAACCGGTGCTGGCGATCGTTCGCGCGACAAACTCGCAGGAATTGCATGACTACTGGCAAAAATTTCCGCGCATTGGCGTGAATTCCAGGCAGCCGGAAAGATAAAGGGCTTCTCCACGCCCGCGGCACTTTGTCCGTCGCCGATCTGGATGGGACGAAATCGCGACCGTTTGCGCGGTATAAATTTTCAGGCGGCACACGAAACATTGACCGAAACTCTCGAGGCCGAGGGATTCAGCGTAGAAGCCTTTGCTCCAGCGTTCGCGTTGCTCGACGATTTACAACGCATGGCCGATCCCGGCGTGCCACTGCCGAATTGGCGGACCCAATTACCTGAATCATCGAGCTGGTGGTTTTTGATCGACCGCTACTTCGGGCAAGACCCGTTGCTGACGACTGGATTTGTAATGACCAACGAACCGCTCACAACACACGAGCAAGGCCAGGAGCTGCAACGCGGTCTATCCGTGCCTGGCGTCCCCTTGATTCTCACGGGCTGGACCTACGTGCTCGCCGATCTCCAACCGTGGTCGCATCATCAACTCCTGATCATCAGCGCGTTGATGGCCATCTTCGACATCTCATTGCTGGCCATTTTGTATCGCGACGTTCGTTTATGGCTGATTCAGATCATTACACTCGCGTTCGGGATTGGAGCGATGATCGCTACCATGAAGCTGCTGAACATCCATTTGAATCTGCTGAACGTGCTCTCGTTCCGTCTCAGTGCTCGCCATCGGCGTGGATTACGGAATCTACGTCGTGCTCGTCTGGCAAAAACGCAGGACATCCAGCATGACGTAGCCGGTGTGGTGAAACCGGTCTTGCTCGCAGGGCTGACAGCGATCAGCGGTTTCGGGTCGCTCGCTCTTGCGCGGAACCCAGCGCTCACTGGACTAGGCATTGCGTGCGCCATCGGCATTTTCTGGAGTCTGATCGCCACAATTTTCTTCACCTTACCTGCAATGGCGGCGGCTAAACCCAAGGGCTAGCAGGCATCGCGCAGCCCGCGCTTCGTTCCCGTACTTCCGTTCAGGTAAAGGCCTGTTAAACTAGGAAGCAATGCGCCGGCAGGGATTGCTGTGGCTAAATGCGGCTTTATCCGTTATTCCCGCTTCGCTTTTCGCGGGAGCGGCTGTCGAGGGACGCGTGGAGCTTCCGAAATCGCGCTCGGCGCCGGTTCAGGCAAAACGGCACGAGATCGTAACCAAGGCCGGAGTTCTTTCGACGCAGCCGCCGCTGGCCGTGATCTATCTTGAGGGCAATTTTCCGCGACCAGCTTCGTTGCCAACAAAAGAAGTCGAGCAAAAGGATTTGACGTTCATTCCAGCGCTCCTGCCGATAGAGGTGGGAACCAGAGTTCAATTCCCAAATCTCGACGACCACGTATCACAACATCTTTTCCTATTCGCCGGTCAAGCGATTTGATCTCGGCCGTTATCGCCCGGAGGAACGGCCGATCCCGTCGGTGATGTTTGATAAGCCGGGCTTGGTGACTCTGCGTTGCGACATTCACGAGCACATGCGCGGATTGATCCTCGTGTTGAACACGCCGTACTTCGTGATGTCGGACACGGCCGGCCGCTTTCGATTAGATAAACTTCCGGCAGGTCGCTACACACTGAAGGCTTGGATCGACAGCAGAACTACGCGCGAAAAGTCAATCGACTTGAAGGACGGTCAGACGCTGCACGTTGATTTGCCATGAGCGCCGCGGGTGCAACGAGAAACAAAGAGGTCGCGAGCTTTCGCACCCGATTGTTCACCGCGATCATGGTGATCGTAGCAACGTTGACTGCGCTCGGGTTTTATCTGGCACAGCGCAGAGTCACCGCCGACGCTGAGCGAAACCTGCAGCAGACATTTCAGACCGAGCTTTCTTCGATGCACAAAGTCGAGGAACTGCGCCACGCCGCGCTCGCGGACCGCTGCAACGCGCTCGTAGCCAAGCCGCGGATTCACGCCGCGATCGAGGACGACGCAATCGATCTGCTGTATCCGAGCGCGAAGGATGAGTTGCGCGATCTCATGGAAGGCGAGGAACCGCCGCCCGAGCAAGCAGCACGATCTCTACACGCCAGATTTTATCGCTTTCTCGACGACACCGGCGCAGTCATCAAGCCGCCCAATCCCTCGGATGTAGGAGAACTAGACGCAGCGACAGAAGCTCAACTTTCGCTCAGAAAATTGCCCGACACACGACAGATCGGGTATATCCAATCTGCTGGCGCTATCCACGAAGTGATAGCCGTTCCGATCTTCTCGACCGACACAGGGGATCTGGTTTCAGCGCTCGTGATCGGGTTCAAGCCTTTTGAGCTCGAAAACAAAAACACCGGAATGCAAAGTGGCATTTGGGTTGATGGCCACCTGCATCTGCCGGCGCTTGCGCCCTCCGCGCAAAGTTCCCTCAACGAGAAGGTAACACCTGCCCTCGCTAATTCTGACTCAGAGCAAAACTATTTTCGCGTGGAAGTGGCTGGTGCGCCTCAGCTGTTGTTTCATAAGCGGCTCAATCCGGAGTCGCTGTTTCCACCCGCGTACGAAATTTGTTTGTATCCTCTCGCCTCGTGGACGGCACAACTGGATCGTCTCCGCTGGCAAATCGGCGGCGCCGGCGCGCTTCTGTTGTTAGGCGGATTCGTCGCAAGCCATTTCGTGGCGCGCAGCATGTCCGCGCCTGTGAAGAAACTAGCGCTCGATTCGGAAGAAAATCGCGCAGAACGAGAACGCGCCGAGGCCGCTCTGGCATCCACCGCCGAGGAACTGGAGCGATCCACCAGATATTCAGCCGACGCGTCACACCAGCTGAAAAGCCCAATGACGGTCCTTCGGATTGGTCTCGAATCACTGCTGGAACGCGAAGGATTTAAGCCGGAAGTCTACGAAGAGTTGTCCACTCTGCTTCATCAAACACGTCGGTTAACCGGTGTAATTGACGATTTGCTTTTGTTGTCGCGAATGGATGCCGGTCACCTTCAAATCGCATCGACACCCGTGAATCTTAGCCAGCTCGTCGATGAATGGCTGGATGATCTTGGCGCGTTGCCTGATTCGCCGGACGTGAAGATTGAAAAGGAATTTCCGCGCGGGCTTTTTGTTGGTGGAGAAAAGCGCTACACATCGCTCATCGTGCAAAATCTTCTGGAGAACGCGCGAAAGCTACAATCGTGCGGGCGGACGAATTCGGGTCAGCGCACATGGCAATGGCAGCGACGTTGTGCTGACGATCGGAAACACTGGTCGTACGATTCCGCCGGGCGAAAACATCTTCGAACGGTTCCATCACAGCTCGAGTCCTTCCGCCGCGTCGGGCCACGGGATCGGCCTGAACCTGGCGCGCGAACTGGCCCGATTGCATGGCGGCGAGTTGCGCCTGGTGCGTTCGGAAAGTGATTGGACGGAGTTCGAAGTGCGCTTTTCCGCCGCAAACGGTGTTAATGCAGTTACATGAAGGCGCAAATCTTCAGCCTGTGCATTTTCGCGTGCACGGCGTGCGCTTTCGACATCGATGATGCTCTCGACCGGCTCGACAGCACACTGACGATCTCCGGGTTTCAGGATAATTTTCGCGCGCGATTGAGCGGCACAGTCGATCTGGAATTTTATAATTTCCAACAGCCCGCGCCCGGTCTCATCGACTCAGAAATCGACAATCTCTTCAATCCGCGTCTCACGCTGTTTCTGGACGCGCAAGCCGGCTCGCAAGTGTATTTCTTCGCGCAAGCGCGACTGGATCGCGGGTTCGATCCGAGCGACCACGGCGCCGACGTTCGCCTGGACGAGTATGCGCTTCGAATCACCCCATGGCAGGACGGTCGTTTTACATTGCAGGTCGGCAAATTCGCGACCGTCGTCGGCAATTGGGTCCCGCGACACTTACCGTGGGACAATCCGTTTATTAACGCGCCGTTGGTTTATGAAAATGTGACTGCCATTCAGGACAAGTACGCCCCGTATTCACCTCTGTATTTCATCTATGCACCTTACTTCCAGGGAAAGTACGCATTCAATCCAGTGATCTGGGGACCGGACTACGCCAGCGGGATTTCTGTTTCCGGCCGATTGGGTCGATTTGATTACGCCGTCGAAATGAAGAATGCGTCACTCTCCTCGCGTCCCGAATCCTGGTATATTACCGAGAATGGCTTCGAAAATCCGACTTTAGCAGCCGGGTCGGATTCCGGCCTAACGAAGCTTGGAATTTCGGCTTCTCGGGTAGCGAGGGCCCATATTTTCGGCGTGAAGCAGAATCGTCGCTGCCGCCCGGTCGGGACATCAGCGACTATCGAGAGTTTGTTCTTGGACAAGACATCAGCTTCGCATGGCATCACCTGCAACTATGGGCCGAGTTTTATGAAGCGCGTTTTGAAGTCCCGAACGTGGGAGATGCGGACACGTTTGCTTATTACGTCGAAGCGAAATACAAATTTACGCCGCAGCTGTTTGGCGCGGTTCGTTGGAACCAGCAACTATTCAACACAATCAATAATGGCTACGGCGGTAGACGAACGCTGGAGTCCAGACCTCGACAGAATCGACGTCGCCGCTACCTATCGTCTCGACCACGCACGCGCAGCTAAAATTGCAATACAGTTTCCAGCATGAAACCACTGCTCCGGGCCAGGACAACCACTTGCTGGCTACACAGTTTACCGTCCGCTTCTAATGATCCAATGTTGCCGATAAACTCGTGAGAATCCTGATCGTTGAAGATGAGCTTCCCGTGGCGCGGCAAATCGCCGCAGCACTGACCGAGGACGGTCATGATCCGAAAACCGTTCATAGTGGTGAAGCCGCATTGGAGGAGGTTGGCAAGGGGTCTTTTGATCTAATTGTGCTCGATGTTCGCCTGCCTGGCATTGATGGTTTCGAACTGTTAGGGCGCCTGCGCGAGCAACATCTTGCCAGTCGTGTACTGTTACTGACCGGGCGCAGTGCCGTCGAAGATCGAGTAACCGGCTTGCAGCTCGGGGCCGACGATTATTTACCGAAGCCATTTGCCATGCGTGAACTCGTCGCGCGCGTCCGCGCGCTCGGGCGCAGGTATCCGGAGGAACCGGTAATCTGTTTGCGCGTCGGCGATGTCACGCTCGATCTATCCACGCACGACGTTCACCGAAACACGCAGCGGATCGAGCTTTCTCCGCGCGAGTTGATGTTGTTAAAGGTGCTAATGCGGGAACCAGGCCGCGTGTTCACGCGCACGGAGCTGTGCGAACGCGTGTGGGAGCACGCGCATGAATACGATACCAAGCTGGTTGAGGTGTTCATTGGCCGGCTCAGGAAAAAGCTCGGTGAACCTCCGCTGATTCACACGATTCGCCACGTAGGCTATACCATCGGCCGCCCCGAGGGCAAAATTCCTGTTCGCCGTGGGACGAACTCGCAACGGCGAGGCTGATTGTCCCAGCACAGATGTGGGGTGTAGCGGCGCTCCCTGAGCGAGCCGTGCGTACCGCTGGCTCGCATCTAAGGTAACAGCCGCGTTACCTTTGCGAGATTGCAGCCAGTGACATATTGACTGCACTTTCACGGCGTTGATTCGCTGAATTTTACCGAACGGAGGGCTGCAATGAGAATCTCTTCCTGGCGTCTTATACTAGTCGTAGCAACGGCTGTTTCGCTTATTGGTTATCCCAAGCCGGCAAGCGCGACGACGTTCAACGTAACTGTTGGTCCCAACGGCAACCTCGTTTTCTCGCCTTCGTCAGTCACGATTCACCCAGGCGATCAGGTGCGCTGGACTTTGGGTTCCGACGGCCACAGCACAACGTCAGGCTCCCCGGGGATGCCGAACGGCATCTGGGATTCTGGACTTCGTAACCAGGGAGCGACCTTCACTCGCACCTTCAATAGTGCTGGGACGTTTCCGTACTACTGCATTCCGCACGGTGGATGCTGCGACATGGTGGGCACCGTCATGGTGGTTAATGCGTCGCCCACGGCAACGCCGACGGCTACGCCGCGACCAAGCTCCACGCCAACGGCCACGCCGCGACCAAGCTCCACGCCGACGGCCACGCCAAGGCCCAGTCCTACCCCCACGCCAACACCGACACCGACACCTGCCGCAGCTACCGCTGTGGTAGCCGATTTAACGGCGACGGCCACCCGGACTGGGTGGCCCGTAATGTCAACACGCGTCAAACAGTTCTCGTGTATCTGAATGATAATGTTGTTGTCGGTGCTGCCCTCGGTCCGACTATAACAACACAACCTGGCGCTAACCGGTGCGGCGGACTTCAATGTTGACACGCATCCAGATTACGCGCTGTTCGCGCCAAACACATTTCAAACCACACTCTGGTATTTGTCCGGACCGACACTCATCGGAACTGCCTCCGGACCCACTTTGCCCGCCGGCTGGGAGTTGGTCAACGACAGCAGATTTTAACGGCGACAACCATCCGGATTTCGTGATTTTCAAGCGCGAGCACTCGGCAGACTGCAATAGTCTTTCTGAACAATAACGTTGTCATTGGCGCTGCGCTGTTGCCCACTCTTCCAGCAGGATGGAACTTGACGGCCGTTGCCGATTTTAACAGCGACGGTCACGTGGACATTGCTTTGTTCAATTCGGTTACTCGCCAAACGGTGATCGGATACCTGTCCGGATGGCACGCTAATCGGAGCTGCACTTGGGCCAACGCTTCCCATGAACTGGCAGCTAGTCGCAGCAGCCGATTTCAATGGCGACGGACATCCGGACTACCTGATTTACCGACCGGATACACGTCAAACAGCGATCTGGCATCTGAACAACAACGTTTTCATTAACGCCGTCTCCGGTCTAACTCTTCCGCCTGGCTGGACTCTGTTATCACATTGAGCGAGACGACCGCTACGATTCGCCGCGCCACATTCTTAGGCTACAAGACTTGGTGTCAACTCAGAGGAAATTAATGAGAATTTTGCGGGTCTTTGTCTTGGTAATTGCTGTTCTGGCGCTGCTGATATTCGCCTACTGGAGTGACAGCGCAGTGGCAGCAGATTCCAAGTCTGACAAGTGGCTTAGCCCTGCTGCAAGCGCAGCGAAAAAGAATCCGATCGCGCCGACGCAGGAGTCGA
>ERZ1370068.8534-contig-7379_pt1 | contig 58319 bp, 88 predicted proteins | sample MGYA00561227_ERZ1370068 | MGnify/ENA primary metagenome ERZ1370068 (study PRJEB38410, sample SAMEA6850437) | metagenome | study: Metagenomic assessment of the ecological functions of the soil: analysis of the soil microbiota associated with the... | reverse complement strand
TATGCTTCGTTCAGTTACGTATTGCTGGCGCGGTCTGTCTATCTCTCCATCCGAAAAAGTCGAACAATCACGGCCCAAACCGCTTTCGGTACTCGAGCGAACTGAGGAAGGCCTTAACCATTTCAGCGTTGAGGTAATTGCCGTTGAACTTGGTTAAGTTTTGGGGCCTCTCTGGTGGCCGCGATTCCATTGACTTGGTCGAAGACGGCTGATACTCTCGCGCCGCTTCTTGCATGTTGAGTTACGACGGCTGCCTCAGAGCCTGCGACTCGCCGCAAACTCCCAGCGCCGACCAACAACTCAGTAGACCCGCGGGTTGAACGAAGCTTTTTCCGTTCGCGTGCCTGGACAATTCCTTTCCGAGGCACGCGTACGATCAACCCGTCCCACCAGAACCTACTTTGCAAAGGAGAAATAACATGGCGAAAAAGGATGAACTGTCACGAGGCGTTAAAGCCCTGGCACCCAAAGCGCCGGTGCCCCACGTCGAACTGTTCGGACATTGCACCCTGGTCGAGGGTTATGCATTGCCGGGTTACACCGGATGTCATGCGTTAGTTTCTTTGCGGGACACGCCGGGCAAAACCGTCGCCGTTTTGACAACTGAGGTCAGGCTGCAAAGCTTGCTGGAAACCGCATTGGACACCGGGAACCTAATTGCCTTCCTGGGGTTCAAACTGGCTCACCCTCCGAACCCCAGAGAGGAGGAACCTGGATAGTTGATGTGTACAGTATTGACGGGGTGATTCTCTACAGCTTCACCTAAGCTGGCAGCTGACTGGAGGTAGAAAGCGGCTTCGCGCGGCGGAATTGTTCGGGCCGCGCGAAGCCTTCAACCAAATCAATTGACAAGTACAAGTGCGTCTTTGATTCCGCAGCCGGAATCGCATCACATCCCTTTGTAATCAGGTCCGCCGCCACCCTCAGGCGTTACCCAGTTAATTATCTGGTAGGGATCCATGATGTCGCAGGTCTTGCAGTGGACGCAGTTCGAGAAAGTTGATCTGCAATTTGCGGCCGTTCGGCCGTCTGCCCCGCTCCGTCGTCTCAACCATTTCATAAACCGCCGCCGGGACAGAATCGCTGGCACGGATTTCCGTATTCTTCCGCGCAGCGAGTGGCGCAAATATTTGTGTCGAGCACGTGAAGATGCGCTGGCTGATCTTCATCATGGGCCACCGCCGCGTGATAGACGTCCGTAACTTTATTGAAGGTGAGTTGTCCGTCGAACCGCAGGTCCTGGTAACGCTGGCTCGCATCGCTCGCCGTGATAACCATAGGCGGACAGCTTCTGCATCGCTTCGTGGCCGGATTCCTGGTGGTCCCGATCGAGCATGCCCCAGGCGCGGCCGCCGGTGATGTACTGCAAGTCCCGCGTTCGCCATTCCCAGCCAACGTCCATGCCGAAACCCTGCGTGAAAGTTTCGATAGCGGCGCAGCTCGGGCGTGATCCAACTCCGCTTTACGCGTTGCTCGTATTCCATCAGGGTCTTTGACGAGTAGTCGCCTTCCGAGCAGCGCATCAAAAATCGTTTCGGCGGCGCAGCATTCCGCTCTTGATCGCTGAATGAATTCCTTTCAACCGCGCGGCATTCAGAAAGCCCGCGCTGTCACCAACAATCAGAACCCCGTCGGCGTACATTCGCGGCATGGCGTGCCAGCCGCCGGCGGCGATAGCTTTCGCGCCATAACGAATCATCTTGCCGCCGGTGAGCAGCTTGTCGCGATAAATGGATGTGACTTGAACTTCTGAAACTCAGCGTGCGGATCGATTAGCGGATCGAGGTAATCAAGGCCGGTGACGTAACCAAGATTCAGAACGCGGTTCTGCATTCCATAGATCCAGCCGCCGCCATAGGTCCATTGATCTGAAGGAAAGCCGAGCGTATGCGTCACGCGGCCAGCTGGATAACGGTCGTCCGGAAGTTCCCAGAGCTCTTTCACGCCCAGGCTGTAAACCTGTGGCTCGCGTCCTTCGTCGAGGCCGAGACGCTGGATCAATTTCTTGGTTAGCGATCCGCGGACCCTTCGCCGAGGACCGTGACCTTGGCGAGCAAATCCACTCCCGGCTCGTAATTGGCTTTCTGCTTCCCTTCCTTATCGATGCCCTTGTCGCCGGTGCGCACGCCCACCACTCGATCGTTTTCACCGTAAGAGCATCTCGGCCCCGGGAAACTCAGGAAAGATGTTGACGCCGGCGGCTTCGCATTGCTCGCCCAGCCAGGCCGTCAGGCGATTAAGCGACACGATGTAGTAGCCGTGATTGTTGAGCGGCGGCGGATTTATCGGCGAGCGAATCGCGCGCTTCGGCGTGAGATATAAGAAACTGATCTTCTTTGACTTCAGATTCCAGTGGCGCGCCCTTCTCAACAAAATCCGGTATCAGTTCGGCCAGACCTTTTGGATCCATAACCGCGCCCGAAAGAATGTGCGAGCCAACCGACGAGCCTTTTTCGATCACCGCAATCTGGATTTCGCCGAGATCTGTTTCCTTCGCCTTTGGCCTTTTCAATCAGTTGCGTCAGGTGCAGTGCGCCACTGAGGTTTGCCGGCCCGGCGCCCACAAACACGACATCCATTTCCAGACTTTCACGTTCCATATGTCTTAACCGTTTGCGGTATTTGAAGGTTGATCTTGAGCCTGGACGGCAATCGCGGCTCAGCGCTGAGCACTGCTACCGCTGTTCATTTTGAGACTGTTCGTTCGTTTCGTTATGCGTCGTATAGTATCATGCCCCGCATCGCGGCGCTTCATGATGACCGGCAACTCGAATCAGACAAATTATCGCAGTGCCTTACGGCAACGTTATTGATCGCGATTGATCGCATTTACGATCACCAAAAGCCGAGCCGCTTTTCTCGAACTACCCGCAGATCGACGCGCCAAATCTCACTGATAAACCCCGCAACTCTACCTCTGGGCCTGGGAACGTCCCACGGACTTGCGCTTCATCGACACCACGGCGGGTCGCGCGTCGCCTTTCTTGCTAAATCGGTTCTGCTCAGGTCGGATGACGTATTGATTCGACCGCCGGCTGCAATCGTTGCAGTTGGCCGAGGGCGCCAAAGTGATTCCCGTCACTCAGAATCGAAACAGACCACGACAATAGGCCGAATCTTTCTGAACCAAACAGCGACGATGTCGTGGTTCGCGCTATCGACTGACATGGCTTCCCTGCCTGAAGTGTTTCTAGCCATTCAGATCGATTTTGATGCGACCAAATCCGAACGAAGCTTTTACCGTGAACTAATAACGGATCTGCGGCAACGCCTGCCGGCGAACGTTCATTTGTCGATTACGGCGCTCGCCTCGTGGTGCATGGACGACGACTGGCTTTCAGATCTCGCCGATTGATGAAGCCGTTCCCATGCTTGTTCCGGATGGCGGGCGATGGAAGAACACATTACCAATCGCTTGGACGCTGGAGATGATTTCAACGCCGCAGCCCTGCCGGCAGAGTTATGGCATTTCGCTGGACGAGCAACGTCCGAAACTTCTTCCTGTCTCGAAAGCTCTTGTTTTCAACCCTGACGCGTGGACTCAGCAGTCTGTGCGTGAAATCTCGGAGTCAAACCAATGAATGTATCTCATCCCAGGATCGCATCGGCGTCGGGCCAAACGGCAACTCAGGACAGTTCACCCCAATTCGTAATTGTGGTCGCTCTGATCGCCGCGGTTTTCTTCCCTGCTTCCAAATCGCACCCAGGCCTGCGGTCCGTTTTTTAGCGATGCAATTTTCGTCTTTTCGAAGCATCCTGACTTCCCGCTCGAGAAGTTTGCCGCCGGCAAGTTCGGCGTCATCAACGAATCGTGGGCCCGCTCGTATCTGGTCGTCGCCTATCGAGGTCTGGCCGGAGACCCATTAAGCGACGCCGAGGCGAAAGCCATCAAGAGCCTTTGGGACGATCGGCTCAACAATTCCTTCGGTTATTCCAGCGATAGCTGGATCAAGGAGTGGAACGAAGCCCGCAAAGCTGCGGGCGCCACCGCGGCCGTCGAGGTGAATGTTTATCGGACCCGCGAGAAGCCCCGTGAATACGAATCGTTCCTGAATTGCCAGCAGGATGCATTCGTCAACGCCACCAACCTTTTGAACGAACGCGTAAAGCTCTTTGGCGCTAACAGTCCGCAAGTTCAATCGTGGTTGACAGCGCAGGACACTGTCTTTGCCAATTGCGGTGAGGGCAGGCACATCCCGAAAGACGCGGCCTCAGAGGCTTCTGACCTGCCGCCATTGCTGCGCGCGGACCATGCTTATCAAATTGCGGCGGCGAACTTTATTCGACCCACTTCGATGAAGCAAAACAGCAATTCGAGGCCATCGCCCGGGACGAGAGTTCGCCGTATCGCATAATCGCCCCGTATATGGCTGCCCGTTCAGTACTGCGCAAAGGAAGTTTTGCCGAAAACCCGAGGAGGCGCAGCCTTTGCTCGTGGAAGCTGAAACCCGTCTGGGTGCAATTCTGAAGGACCGCAATTTACAGCTTTCGCATGCGGCCGCCGGACGACTATTCAAGCTGGCGCGACTGCGCGCTCATCCGGAAGAGAAATTGCATGAACTGGCTCACCAGATCATGAAAAAGATTCTGGCGAAGACTTCAAACGAAGCGTCTGGGACTACACGATCCTGATGGATAAGTATGTCGAGGTCGAAGACGAAGCGGCGAAGCCAAAAGTCCCGGCCACGCTGGCCTCCGATGATCTGACTGATTGGATAATGACTTTCGAAGGCGATCTGGACACCGCTAAAACGCACGCCATTGAAAAAGTGGCAAAAGACGAAGGCGCTGCCGTGGTTGGTTGCGGCGCTGACCAACGCGGACGGCAAACAATCCGGATTGAATGAACTGCTGGCGGCCGCGGCAAACGTGAGTCACTCGTCACCGGGGTTTCCGACCGTTGCTTTTCACACTGTACGACTGCTGAAGGAAACGAACCGCGGAGCCGAAGCGCGCACCATGCTGGACAAAATCCTGACTGAAGAGCGCCAGCTCTTAGCTGGTTCGTCTCTGAATCTGTTTCTCGGTGAACGCATGATGCTGGCGCAGAATCTCGATGAATTCCTGCGCAACGCGCCTCGCGTACCTGCTGGATTCAGTGTCAACGAAGACGGGCGCGAAATCCCTGAAGACGAAAAGGATGCCGAGCAAACGGCAAAGGGCGCGAAGAGCTTTTTCGACCTGGACGCGGCGAACGTTTTTAATAAAGCAATGCCGGTAGCAGTCATGAAAGACGCCGCGCGATCAAACATCCTGCCGGTAAATCTTCGTCGCGATGTCGCTCAGGCTTCGTTTGTGCGCGCGGCAATGCTCGATGATCACGAAACAGCGATCCAGGCCGCGGCGTCCCTCGAAATTGAACTGCCCGCGCTTAAGGAATTTCTGGCTGCCTACGGGAAAGCGACGACGCCCGATGCCCGTCGTTTTGCGGCGGGATTTCTGACGCTCAAGTTTCCCGGCTTGCGTCCATTCGTCTCTGCCGGCATCGGCCGCACTACCGCCGTCGAAGAGATCGACAGCTATCGAGACAACTATTGGTGTACTCAGCCACCGACGCCCCAGGGCGGGCCGCCCTCAGAAGAACAAGGTAAAACGCGAAGCCTGTGGCCGCGCCTGAGTTTCTGAAAACAGCCGCAGGCAGCGGCGGCGCGCCAATACGCCGCACTCCAGGCGTTGGGAACCGGGCCAAATTATCTCTGCCACATGGCGATTGAATGGGCTCAGAAGAACTCCGACCGATCCACGCGCGCCCGAAGCTCTGCATCTGGCGGTGAGGTCGACAAGGTACGGCTGCACGGACAATGATACTGGTCGTTGGTCCAAGGCGGCCTTTGACTTACTTCACAGTAAGTATCCCAATACAACCTGGGCCAAAAACACGAAGTATTGGTTTAAATGATCTTTGTGAGAGCGACAGTCACGACGAAGGTATGAGGTCAGTACCATCCGCGTGAGCGGATGGGTTAAAGAAGTCCCACCTGAGGCCCGCAGTCTTCCATCGGTGCAAGGAGTAAATTGGGGTGAATGAAAATCTGCATACGAACGCGTTAATCAACGAAACCAGTCCTTACCTGCTGCAGCACGCTCACAACCCTGTCAATTGGTATCCCTGGGGAGCTGAGGCGCTGGCAAAAGCGCGGACCGAGGGGAAACCGATTCTCCTGAGTATCGGATATTCGGCGTGTCACTGGTGTCACGTGATGGCCCATGAATCTTTCGAAGACGAAGAGATTGCGCGGTTGATGAACGAAAACTTCATCAATATCAAGGTGGATCGTGAAGAACGGCCAGACCTCGATCAAATATATATGAGCGCCGTCCAGATGATGACCGGACATGGTGGTTGGCCCATGACCATGTTCCTGACTCCGGAAGGTGTCCCGTTTTATGGAGGCACATATTATCCGCCCGCAGATCGCTACAACATGCCTGGTTTTCCGCGCGTGCTCCTGAGCGTAGCCGAAGCCTACCGCTCGCAGGGAGAGCAGGTTGCCAGCACCGCTACGGCGATGCTGGGGGAACTGCGGCGCCTGGGCCTGGCCGAAGAATCACGAGACGTTTTGACGGTTGAAGTCCTCGACAGCGCCTATCGCCGCACCGCGGCTAACTACGATCGCGTGCACGGGGATTTGGAGGTGCGCCAAAGTTTCCACCGGCGATGACCCTGGAATTCTTTTGCACACGCATTATCGGAACCATTCTGCTGAGGCCCTGTCGATGGTCACCGAGACTTGTCACAAGATGGCCGAGGGCGGAATGTATGATCAATTAGGCGGTGGTTTTCATCGCTACTCCGTCGATGCGAAATGGCTCGTGCCGCATTTCGAAAAGATGCTCTACGACAACGCGCTACTTTCGCGGCTCTACCTTCATGTCTACCAGGTTACCAGGGATGAATTCTATCGGCGGATAGCCGAAGAAATCCTTGACTATGTTGTGCGCGAGATGACCGATTCGAGTGGAGGCTTCTATTCGAGCCAGGACGCCGACTCTGAAGGTGAAGAGGGAAAGTTCTTTGTCTGGTCACGCCCGGAAGTGATCGACGCCCTGGGCGAATCTGACGGCGCAATTTTCTCGGATTACTACGACGTGACCGAACCAGGCAATTTTGAAGGCCATAACATTCTGCACGTCAAAGCTCCCTCGACGAAGTTGCCGCCAAACACGGCGTTTCGATCGAACGGGCGCGCGAAATAATTGAAACCAGCCGCCGCACGCTGTTCGAAATTCGCGAACGGCGGATCAAGCCGGGCCGCGATGAAAAGATTCTTACGGCGTGGAACGGCCTGATGCTCGTCAGCTTTGCCGAGGCGGCAGCGATTCTCGATCGGGAGGACTATGGTGAAGTGGCTCGCGCAAACGCAACGTTTCTCCTGTCAAACCTGCAAAAGACGGGCTGCTGCTTCGCACCCACAAGGCCGGCGAATCAAAGTTGAATGCGTACCTTGAAGACTATGCAAACCTGATCCACGGACTGATAGCACTTTACGAATCAACCGGCGAATTCGAGTGGTTTGAAAACGCGCTGGGCCTGGCTGACAAGATGATCGAACAGTTCTGGGATGATGAGGCCGGCGGCTTCTTCTTTACGGGTCAGAGTCACGAACAATTAATCGTCCGATCGAAAGAATGGCTCGATAACGCGACTCCATCGGGTAATTCCGTTGCCGCCCTGGCGCTGCTGCGGCTCGCACTTCTAACGGCTAACGACGACTATCGCCGGCGAGCTACAACCATCCTCCGTTTGATGGCAGACCAAATTCGCAGGTACCCATCGGCCTTCGGTTTCGCCCTCTCGGCGCTGGATTTCTACCTATCGTCCGCGCTGGAAGTGGCAATCGTCGGCGAGGGCCACGATTCGCGATTGCAGGACCTGCTCAGGGCCTTTTGGCATCTCTATCTGCCCAACCGAGTGCTGGCAGTGTGCACAACATCCTTCGAACAGGCTGCATCGCGGATTCGCCTCCTGGAGGGCCGGAACAACCTCAAAACACAACCGACAGGCTTTGTTTGCGAAGGCTATGTTTGCAAAAGTCCCGCGCTCTCGGGTGACGAACTACGCAAACAACTCACTCTGAAATGACGTCGGCAGGGCACTCTCTTCTCAGAACCACACCGCTCAACTCAGCCAAATCTCTCGAAATTATATAGAAAACCGTTGACTTAACCCGGTGTCACCGCTATTCTGGTCGTGGCTAACACTGTTGGCCATTGCTGAGCATGCGCTAACACTACACAGCATTGCTCGTTAAGTTTACGGTCCTCGCTAGGCTTTCCCTCCCTAACTATCGCCAAAGTAAATATGCTTAAGATTAATTGGAAGAGTCTGCTGCTGTTGACGGCCGTCGTGCTGTCCGGAGCGCTCGTTTTGGTCAGCGGAATGTTAGCCACAGTGCGACTTCCCCTGCTTGGTTGGACAGGTGTGGCCCCACTTGTGATCCTGGTTGCCATTACGTTGGTTTTCAGCCGGTTCACGGTTCCTGTCACCAACGTTGATGGATCGAGTGAAAGCAACAAGTCGGTCGCCGATGCCTTCATTTTCTCGCCGTAATGATGTATTCCATGGCGCCGGCCAACAACTTTGGGCCGGCTATAATTCTCGCCGCGGTTGTCGGTCTCACCTCGTCGCTCTGGGTAACCGGACGCTGGGCCACAATTTTCGCGATCGGCAATTCGGTTATTTCAACCTTCGTCGCCTCAATGGTTTATCGCGGACTGGTTCTGGCGCTTGGCGGAGGGGCCGTTTCCGCCGGGAACAATGGTCCGGTATTGGACACCCTGCTTTTCCCGCTCTGCGTTTTTGGCCTGGTCCACTTCGCTATCAGCACCTTCGGAAATGTTGCCTTTAGTTCGCTTTGCCTGGGAAAAGGCCGAGTGGTCTTATCCCAGGAAAGTTTGGTTTGGACTCTGATCACCCAGGTCGCATACGTCACTTCCGCAGCCTTGTTCTATTCCGCTATTCACGGCGCGGGCATTCCTTTCCTGTTCGTCGGCGCACTGATTATCGGGTTGGTTCACTTGCTTTATCGTTTTAACGAAAAACGAGTCAGTGAAATAGGCCGGTCGCAAAACGAGAAGCTCAAGTACACCGAAGAGATTGCCGACCTTCACATGAACACGATCGAGTCGCTGGCGATCGCCATCGACGCTAAAGATCAGACAACCCACGGACACGTCAGACGAACTCAGATCTACGCGACCGAAATGGGCAAGTTGCTAAAGGTCTCTGAGTCTGAGCTGCGCGCGCTGGTCGCCGGCGCTTTGCTCCATGACATCGGCAAACTCGCGGTGCCCGAATACATTCTGAACAAGCCCGGCAAGCTGACTGAGGCCGAATTTGCCAAGATGAAGATTCACCCCACGGTAGGCGGAGATATCCTCAAACGCGTCAACTTCCCTTACCCGGTTGAGGATATTGTCCGCTTTCACCATGAGAAGTGGGATGGTAGTGGCTATCCGAGAGGTCTCCGAGCCGAAAAGATTCCTCTGGTAGCGCGAATTATTTCGGTTGTCGATTTCTATGATGCTACCCGTTGCGATCGTCCTTATCGCAAGGGAATGAAGCGCGAGGACTCTCTGTCGCTGCTGCAAAAGATGTCCGGAAGTTCTTTTGACCCGAAAGTCGTGGACATGTTCATCAAGCACGTCGGCGAATTCGACAGCTTAATCGGCCGGGAGGATATTCAGGAACAGGTTGCATCTGAAAACCTTGACCTTTCAAACAAAGCGCGACCCGACGCGGGTCTGGCTTCCGACGTGATGGGATCGCCGGACAATGAAACCGGATTCCGTTCAATCACCGAGGCCCAACGTGAAGTTTTTGCGCTTCACGAAATCGCGCAGACCATTGGATCGTCGCTGAACATGCATGACACGGTCACCCTGGTGTCCAATAAGTTGCGGGCCATTGTGCCCTTTGACACCTGCATGATTTTCATCGTCGACGATCGTTCCGGCAAAGCCGTGGCCATTCACGTCGTCGGAGATCATGCCGATCTCTTCAAACTGCGGCGCTTGAGTGTCGGTGACGGAATCACCGGCTGGGTCATCGCGAACTCACGCTCAATGTGCAACTCATCTCCTGAACTCGATTTGGTTGGCCTTCCAGATGAAATTGCCCGCAGTTTTCGTGGCGTTCTGGTATCGCCGCTCATTCGCGAGGATGGCGCTTTTGGCGCAATCTCTCTTTATTCGAAGGGTCGCACCTCCTATACGACCGAGCATGTTCGCCTGCTTGAATCCGTCGCCCAGCATGCGGCATCGGCGCTGAACAACGCCATCACGTTTGAGAAGACGAAAGAAAGCGCGCTGACAGATCCTCTGACAGAGCTGCCGAACGCCCGCGGCTTCTACATGATGCTGGAACAGCGATTGGCTGAATGCCAGCGTCTCGGACGTGAGTCACTGTCGGTAATCAGCATGGATCTCGATGACTTCAAACAGATCAACGATCAGTGGGGTCATGCGATCGGCGATCGATTGCTCGCCAGTATCGCAAACGTAATCCGCCGGGAGCTGCGTCAGATGGATATCCTTTCGCGATACGCCGGCGATGAATTCGTTGCGATCATGCCGATGGCCTCACAAGTCATGGCTGATGGGATCGCTGAACGTATTCGCAAAGCGGTTGCCGACCACTAAGTTTTCAGTCCGTACCGGTAAGTCCGTTGCCATCGGGATCAGCCTGGAGTCGCGTGTTTCCCCAACAATGGCGAGACCACTGAAGAGCTGCTGACCTTCGCGTCGCGCAACATGCAACGCGACAAACACACGCGCAAGAACCTCCACAACCTGGCGACGATGCCGACCCCGCAAAGGATCGATCACTACACCTGAGTACGGCAAGATAACCCTCCGAACTCAGTTCGATCGCAGAATTTTCTCTCCGGTGGTTTGCCTCATCAGATCTCTCGCGTATAATCGCCGAGAGCAGCATTGCCGTGAGTGTAAGGCCAGCATGAGCTGGCCGTTCAGTTTGCAACGATAATCCGTTAATGAGCAATCAACCCCGAGAGCAAAGAGATCAATCGAAGGCGCCTCCGCCAGTGCGGCAAGCGTTTTGGATTCGCCCGCAACAAAAGCGCAGGCTTCGTCCGCAAATGAATCGAGCCAAGTTGCCGAAGATCGCGAAACGTTGGTCGAGCTTCTGCATCAGATGGTTTTGATTCGGCGTTTTGAAGAGAAATGCGCCGAGTCGTACAGCCTGGGCAAGATTGGCGGCTTCTGCCACCTTTATATCGGCCAGGAAGCCGTCGGCGTCGGCGCGATTTCCGCGTTGCGTCAAGACGACTACGTGCTCACCAGTTATCGTGAGCATGGTCAGGCGATCGCGAAGGGTATTTCGCCGGATGCCGTCATGGCCGAGTTGTACGGCAAAGCGGGCGGCTGCTCGCACGGCAAGGGCGGATCGATGCACCTCTTCGATAAGCGGGTTAATTTTCTTGGCGGCCACGCAATCGTTGGTGGTCAGATTCCATTAGCCACCGGGGTAGCCTTTGCCTCGAAATATCAGGAAACCGATCGGGTTACTCTCTGCTTCTTCGGTGAAGCCGCGGTTAACCAGGGCGCATTCCACGAGTCGCTCAACATGGCCCAGCTTGTGGAAATTGCCCTGCATCTATATCTGCGAAAACAACATGTACGGTATGGGACGTCGCTTGAGCGAGCCATGTCTCTGCAGAACGTCGCTCGAAAAGGCATGTGCTTACGAGATCGCCTCCGAGTTTGTCGATGGTATGGACGTCCTGAAGATGCGCCAGGCAACGCAGCGAGCGGTCAAACGGGCACGTGAAGAGTCTTTACCGACTCTCCTGGAGGCACGTACTTATCGCTACATGGGCCATTCGATGTCGGATCCCGGCAACTATCGCACCCGCGCCGAGATTGAAAAGTACCAGGAGCGAGATCCAATCAAGGTTGTTTCTGAGCGACCTCAAAGCCCAGGGAGTCATCGAGGATTCAGATGTGGCCCAAATCGAGGCTGAGGTGAAGAGAGGTCGTGGAGCAATCGCTGCGATTTGCTGAAGAGAGCCCCTTACCGGACGAGAGCGAACTATTTACCAACATTTACGCAAACCCACTCTGAGTCAAAATTCAAAAATCGAGATCACAAAACTAATGGCAGTAATGACAATGCGCGACGCTCTGAATCTGGCTCTGAAAGAGGAGCTGGCGCGCGATCGTCCGTCTTTCTGATGGGCGAGGAAGTTGCCGAGTACCAGGGCGCCTACAAAGTTACTCGCGGCCTGCTCCAGGAGTTTGGCCCCAAACGCGTGATCGACACACCGATTACTGAACTGGGATTCGCCGGTCTGGGTGTCGGCGCGGCGATGGCTGGCCTGCGTCCGATCATCGAGTTCATGACGTTCAACTTCTCGATTCTGGCCACCGATCAAATCATTAATTCGGCAGCGAAGATGCTTTACATGTCCGGCGGCCAATTCAAAATTCCGATTGTTTTCCGCGGACCGGGTGGCTCTGCTTATCAAGTATCCTCGCAGCATTCGCAGAGCAATCGAATCCTGGTACGCGTACTTTCCAGGGCTCAAAGTCGTGATGCCTTCGACGCCGGCAGATGCCAAGGGCCTTTTGAAGAGCGCGATTCGCGATGACGATCCCGTAATTTTCATCGAGCAGGAGCGCATGTACGGCATTAAGGACGAAGTGCCCGAAGATGAAGATTTCACCATTCCGTTAGGGGTTGCGGACGTGAAACGCGAAGGCACCGACGCGACCATCATTGCTCGCTCGTTGATGGTGCCAACGGCCTTGAAAGCAGCCGCGGAGTTGGAGAAAGAAGGCATCTCATGCGAGGTTATCGATCCACGCACGATTCGCCCGCTGGACATCGACACGATCGTTGAATCCGTTAAGAAGACCAACCGCGCGGTTATCGCTGAAGAGTCGCATCCGTTCGCCAGCGTTGGGGCCGAGATCAGCGTCGAAATCATGGAAAGGGCTTTCGATTTCCTTGACGCTCCGGTTAAGCGCGTCTCAGGCGCCGATGTACCGATGCCCTACGCCAAGAATCTCGAGCAACTTGCGATTCCTGACGTCGCGCAGATCGTGGCGGCAGTTAAGGAAGTTTCTTATAAATAAACTGTCAGTTGTTAGTTGTCAGTGGTCAGTCGTTGTTTTTGGAATTTGGGTTTTTGACCTTGGCGCCTCCGGATAGCGCCTCAATTCCAGTCTCTAACAACCAGGACTGATTACCAGCAACTGACTACACTACTGACTACTGACTACTGACTAACAAAAATGGCTACTAAAGTCGTTATGCCGAAGCTGTCACCCACTATGGAAGAGGGGCAGCTTGCGCGTTGGCTCAAAAAGAAGGTGACACGGTTTCGATGGGTGAACCGCTCGCCGAAATCGACACCGACAAAGCGACGATGGAAATGCAGGCGCTTTCAAACGGCGTGCTGCGCAAAATTCTGATTAACGAAGGCGAAAGCGCGCCTCTGGGCCAGCCTATTGCAATTATCGGCGAAGCCGACGAAGACATTTCCGCATTGTTAAAGACGGCAGCTGCGGGCAAACCCGCCGCGCCCGAGCCGAAGACACTGCTCCGGCTGTTGAAGCGACGCCCGAAGATCAGGAACCGCCGCCTCCTGTTCCCAGCGCCGGTGGAAAGAAACCCCAGAGTTCTGTTGCACCTTCGGGTCGCGTGCTGATTTCGCCAATTGCGGCCCGTATGGCCGCTGAGGCAGGCATCGACTTGAACTCTTTGAGTGGCAGCGGACCGGGCGGACGAATCGTTAAAAGCGACATTGAAGCCGCCAGGGCCGGCAAATCAGCGGCGCCCGCGCGGAGGATGCCGGCTGTCCCGCGTACCGCGCAGCCCGGGACTGTCTATGGTCCATCAGCGTACCGCGACGAACCGATGAGCGAAATGCGTCGCACGATTGCGCGCCGTCTGGTAACTTCGCTTGGACCAATCCCGCATTTCTTCCTGACCAGCGAAATCGACATGGAGCGGGCCGCCGACATGCGGCGATCAATCAACGAGCTCTATCCCGACGCCAAAGTCAGCATCAATGACCTGATAATCAAAGTCGCGGCAGTAACATTGATCCAGCATCCTCGGGTCAACGCCTCGTTTCAGGACAAAACAGTTCGCTACTACGAGCACGCCGACATTGGTGTTGCCGTCGCCACTGAAAACGGCTTGATAACTCCGATCGTGCGCGCGGCTGAATTGAAATCGTTAGTTGAAATTGCAGGTGAAGTCCGAGAATTAGCCGACCGGGCCTGAGGCGAAAGCTCAAACCGGAAGAATACGCAGGCGCAACCTTCTCGATTAGCAATCTGGGAATGTTCGGGATCGAGGAATTTACCGCCGTGATCAATCCGCCCGAAGGCGCAATTCTGGCGATCGGTGCGATGGCTCCGAAGCCAGTGGCCAAAGAAAACGAGATCGTGATCCGGCAAACCATGCGCGTGACGTATGTCCTGCGACCATCGCGTGATTGACGGCGCGGTGGGCGCAAAGTTCCTGCAAACATTCAAGCAGATCATGGAGAACCCCTTTGTTACTGTTCGCACGGCTGAACCTGATGCCGAATTCATGATCGACCATGGATCGGGCTCGCTACCCGATCTTTTTTATTTTCATGTCTAATGAGAGGTCCCCGAATGGCGCCGCGCCGCATCTTGCGCTGATCGCGGTTCAGATCTTTTTGGCGACCTGGCCCATCGTCGGCAAACTTGCCTCCGCACCGTGCCGGCGGTCGCCTCGTAGGCTTGAGCGGTAGCCGGCGCCACGGTGGTACTTCGTTCTCCTCGCTCGTCTGAGCGGCAACTTGCGCTCTAATTGAGCGGCGGGACTGGCCTCTGCTGATTGTCTCGATGCTCCTCGGCCTCATCCTGAACCAGTGGCTTTTTGTTGAGCGGCCTGTCATGCTGACGATCTGCTATCAACGCTACTCTTACTGAGCACCTTCAATCCCTCGTTTCGACACTACTCGTCGGCATGTTCCTGGGAACGGATCGAACGATCCCTGGCGACGGATGCTGGGGAATCTGGCCTGGCTGCCGTGGGAGTCGTTTATTTGATTGGACCCACTCAGGGGCGACTTTTCAACTGCCACACGGGTTGGTGATTTGCTCATCGTCGCTAATCCTTTCGTGTTATCGGCGATACATCGCCGTTTCCAGCGACCTGGTCAGGCGATACAACGCGCTGACGGTCATTACCTGGATATTCATCGTCGGCAGTGTCGTCACGATTCCGCCTGCCCTGGTCAGTCTGAGCCGGACTGAACTGAGCCACATCTCACTGAATGCTTCGCCTCTGAAGTGGCTTTGCCATCATCCTGCTGCCGACTGCCATCACCACCACTACCTGAACGCCTGGGCCCTGTCTCGCGTCCCGCCCAGCACCGTCGCGGCCTGCGTTTATTTGCAGCCACTGATCGCCTTCGTAGTGGCGCCGATTGTGCTCGGTGAGAGCCCTTGGCGCTCACGCGCTGATTTCGTCGCTACTAACTATTTGCAGGAGTATTCGCAGTCGCGCGAATCACGGCGACGACAGGGACACAGATGAGGCTAAAGTCCTGAAAGTACCTAATCACGTTCACTGGTGAGAAAGAATATGGCCTGGATGGTTTCGCGCTGGTATTGATTATGTTCTACGTGATGGGCAAGTATGCCTCCACGACACGACTTTCAGCAAGTTTCTGCCTTATGCTGCCGGCGCCGTGATAATCATTGATTACATCTGCGGACGCTGGTTAAGAAAAATGGACGCAACGCGACGAACGGATTAGCGCAGGTTATCACCGCAAGATCGGCAGGCCGAGCGACGCCGGGCGTTGAGGGTGTGACATGCTGAGCAGCGCACGCACATTGCGCGCGCGAAGAAATGCGTAATCACATAACTGCCGACAAGAATCGCCAGACCAGACCAACATTTGTTACCGTATCTTTCAGGGGGAACTCTCCGGTATCGGAATCTTCACTATGCCAACGACCGCAGTTCAGCCAGAATGAAACGCACAACCCGAGGCGCTGATTCCGAAACGCCCCGGTCTGGTTTGCACGCTGACTGCCGCGGCCCTGGCTCAGGCAGCCTTCGTCGCGCGACCAACTTCGGCCCGCTCTGGCTGGGACCTCTTCACGGTTCTCCAGGTACTGCTGACCCCGGTCATATCCCTGACGAAATGCGGGAGCCATGGAATCATCGCCGTGCCTCTCTTTCAGGGTAGCGCTCACATCTTCGCACGATTTACCCCGGCAGTCAGGATGCAAAGCGGATTCAAAACCCAGACGGAATTTTGCTTCATCCAGATTGAAGTTACCGCCCTGGTTTGGTGTAATGCTCATTTTCTGCATCGCGCAAACCAATCCACCATTCGTCGCGCGCCGCATCAACCGATTCCGCTCCGGCGCGAGCCAGTTCCAGCGCGGGCACGTTCGGCGATCTGTTCATTGTCGACAAACGCCAAAACAACCGAACGACCGCGACGTAAAGCATCTTCGTAAACGAACAGTTCGTCCTTTGGCACACCCTCCGGCGATTCCCTTTTCCAAGGCATTACCGGCCAGGGCTCCGGCTGCGGCGCCGCCCGCTCAAGTATCGCTGCGCCAATCAAGCCGAGGGCTATCACCGGACCAACCCGGAATCAAAAGGCTGGCGACCGTCATGCCCGCCTCAGAGCCACCACCGGCCAACTCCCAAGGCGGCCCCGACTGTTCCGCCCAACGCGGAACCCATGCCCGGCTGTTCCGAGTCGGCGGTGGGCACCTGTGCTTCGATTTCAGCCTCAGGTGTGTGCGGTGAGAGTACGGTAATGTGCGTTTCCGGAATACCAAAGATCGAAGAATTGCCGCGGCGCGTTTGGCGTCCGCAAAGAATTGAAAATTCCCACAATGCTTTCCATAGTTCGACCCTCCTGCTGGAAACTGCCTGCGCCCGCTGTGCCACAACACTTCGAGCGCGGCTCAAATTCGAGTTCATAAGGCTATTGCAACGCAATCGGCACAGATATGACTGATGCTTCGGGGCAAGATCCTATCCCACCTCGGTTTTCTTCTCTTTACCGCGTCCCCATTTCCTGATTGAGCGAAATCAAATGACTATGCTAAGGTGTGCTGCATGACGGAGTTCGAAGAACAAACTGAATTCGACATGATAGACAAGGAATGGCCAATGTCTGTCGGCGACGGCAAGGCCACTCGCAAGAAGAGACCTCGCATCCTGGCCATCACCACTGATTGTTGCACCGGCTGTGCAGGATCGCCGGCCTGCATCGAGTATTGTCCGATCGAAGCCTGTATGTTCTGGGTGACAGACGAAGATCATCCGCCGTTTGGCCGCATTGAGGTTGATCCCTATCTCTGCATCGGCTGTCAAAATGCACCAGCAAAGGTCCTGATGGCGCTTTCCTGGATGGCTGTCCGTGGGATGCGATTGAAATGATTCCTACTGACGACTGGGAAGCCATGCACGGGATCGTTCTGCCGGATTTGCCACCGCCTCCGCCGGCTGAAGCGCTCGGCTCAGCCGGAGTCTAGTCCTGATCAAAAACGATCAGGATTAAAATCAATTCACTTTGGAATAATTCCTGGACGGATTACGGGCTGACGCCCGCTACATAGAAAGCCATGGTTGGCAGTGTAAATTGCCGTCAGGCCCTCTCCCCAACTCCTTTCCTCAAATGTGTTGCAAGTACCTTAACTCACCCAGGCCTCACGACCGAATCCTGTGTCCAGCCAGATCCATCAATAGACGTGAACACGCGAACAAAGCTGCGATCAGCGGTTCGATCATTTTGAGTTGAAGTAACCAGGGCGATGCGCTTTAGCGAGCCTTGGGTCATGAGGTCAGTTAGATTTGGAGAGCCGCGAAGCGGCGACAGAGACTTCGTAACGATGGTTGCCCGCTGACTCGTCCATTCACTGCGGCTTCGCTCTCTTCGGGGCTCAGAAAATACGCCCCCGACTCAGAGGTCGATTGACCACAATGGCCCGCAGAATGCTCAGGTCGCACCGTGGGCTTAACTTCTTGTCATACGTCTGCTCGGCGCAGCTTAATGTCGCAGGCGATCTCATTCCGTCGTTAGATCGTGGACTTACGGCATGTCTCAGTCTTGAGGCTACGACCAGGGTGAGTCATCCATTCGAGGGACTCTCTGGTCTTCGGGAGAGAGCCAATGGTAAGTCCAGGAATCGATCGACAACTCCCCTTAGGTCTTCGCCTCAAAGGCCATTCGCGACGCCAGCGCAGCCAGCAAGTAACACGCGCTGCCCATCAACATCCCGGCCTGAAATCCCGCCGTTAGCGCCACAAATACCGTCGTCACAGATCCGATAACCGACATGATGCCGTTCAATCCCCAATAGAACGGCGGCGCGGCCAGCGAACCGTCGCCGGTCCGACGCAAGCCGCTCGGAAACGGCATTCCCATAGCCAGACCCAGTGGCGCAATCAACACAATGGCCACGGCGATGCGTCCCCAGAGCGGAAGCCAAAGGAGCGCCGGCACAAGTTTCGGCAATGCGAGCGCCTCTATCGCCCCGATTACCGCGACGGCTACACAGGCCGCCCACATCGGAACGCGCACGCTCAACGCGCTGCCAAGTCCGCCAAATGCGAGCAGTGTGAACAAGCAGGACCGAAAGCGTGTAAATCGGGTGGCCCACCAGGAGCGTCAGGTGTTGGAGCAAAGCCAACTCGACCGCAATAAAGCCAAACCCCAGAGCGGCGAAATAAAGCAACGATCCGGCGTAGCGGTACGCAGGCCGCTGGCCTGCTTCACCCTTCCCCTTCCCTCTCGGCCATCCCAACACCGCAAACAACAGCAGCAGCCCGACGCTGGGAGCCAGCAACCATTTCAACAAACGCTCAGCAATCGTGCTGGGCATCCGGAACGGACGATCGATAGCGAAATAAAAGGACTATCATCCCAAACCGGCCCCACGAATCTTGGCGACGAGGCGTCGTATTGATCGAGGGTTTTCCTTCCGGCCAGCACGTCGGCAATCAAAGGGGGCGCAGTTCCGCCCGGCATGATAATTGGATTGGCCTGCGTCCACTTCTCGGAAATCTCTTTCAGCTCTGCCTCGGTAAACGGCCGCTTGCGCAACATGAAAAGCATCTGCGGGTAATCATTCGGCCCAGCTTGCTTCTCCATCAACACCACAATTCTTTTGGCGGCTTCGCTGGCTCCCAAAGTGGCCACCGCATTCGAAACCAGGCGCGGAATGTCCATCTCCCAACGAAGCACGACTACGATTCCGTTATCGCTGAGATGATCGTAATAAGCGCGCATCGCTTCGGTTGTGTACAGGTAATTCTCGGAAAGCGAGAGGCCACCCGACGCCACGGACGCCCATGAATCAACAAAGCCAAGCAGAATGATGTCGAACTTTCGATCAGTGCGACTGATGAAATTGCGGCCTTCGCTGAGAACGGTTTCGACGTCCGGCCGATCATAGAGATTGCCCGCGCGGGCGCCGTAGCTGCGCACAAATTTCAGCATCAACGGATTCATTTCCACCGCTGTTACTTTGCGACTGCCGGAAGCGAGTGCGGCCACCACGTCCGGTCCGCCACCCGGCCCGATGATCATCGTCTCGGCATTTGGCGTCAGCCGGAATGGAAGAGCGCGATACGAGCCGCGCATGTCCTGCACGCTTTCGAGCTTGCCATCCCAGCCGCGGATGCCGGTCCAGGCGTCGGAATCGATGTAGAGCCGCGCGAAACTGTTCGGCAATCCTTCGACGCAATCGATACGCGAATAGGCATTCCATCCTGTTTGAACAATTTTCGATCCCGGCGACGCATCCATCTGATTGCGCATGGCCTTGGTCGTTCCCGGCTTGACGCGGAAGCTCCCGAACTGCACAGCCGAAAACGCGGCAGCCGCAGTTAGCAGCACGCCGATCAGCGCTGCGACTTGAAAAACTCGAGAGGTTGAACCAGATCCTTTGGAACTCTCCGCAGACTGAGAAGCGGGCGAGAAGCTGATCAAGAGTGCAGCCACAGCCGGCGCAATCGCACCCACCAGCAACGCTGCTTCGCCGCCAAACACGTGCAGCAGCAGGGTCACCAAGACCGCTCCCAAGGCCGCCCCCACCAGGTCATAAAAATATAAAGATCCGGCCTCGGACCGATGGAGATCGAAAATGATCGACAAGGCCATCCCAGCGAGGAAAAATGGCAGCAGGGGCGCGAGAAAGTAGAGCGGCAGCCGATCCATTTCAAACGGGTAGCGAACCAGCAGCCAAAGAGCACAGCGGAATCGCGCCCGCGTAAAAGCACCGTCACCAAACTTGCGGCATTCATCGAAACCGGCTTGACCTGTTTCCAAAGGTGGACCGTAAAACCTCCGAGCCCCCACCCGAGCAAGGCGACCGAGATCGCCACGAAAGCAAAGTGATACCAGATACTGGCGGAATAAATACGTGTGAGTCCGACCTCGAGAATCAGACCTGAAAGTGTAATTAAGAAAACACTGAGACGAGTGCGCATATGGCGAAGTAGTAAAGATGAAGCGAAAGGAAAGGTCAAGCCACCAGGCTGAGCTTTGTCATTGCAACTCGAATGATGATGTCAACAATTAACGGGCGCGGATTGCTTTCGCCGTTTGCGATGCCTGGCTAATGGTTTCGCTGCTCGCATCAATCCTGGAGACCGCTTCAATTTCAGGCAAGTCTTCCGTCGTGCCAACGTAAGCCAGCGCGCGCAGCGCGTCGAGAATGGTCGTGCGGTCGGGAATCAGCCAAACGAGTGTTTGAGTTTCGTTGACCGCTTCCCCTTCTTTAACGTTGCGAAGTGCCGAAATCATGCCATCGAGCGGCGAACGAAACTCCCTGAACATTACCCGACGTGTCGCGGATGCGCGCCAGTAATCCTCCAGATCGAACGTTCGACCCGGATGGCAAGAGACTGATGATCGTGCCGGCAAATGGCGCCTTGAGATCAAACGGTTTGCAGCATCGCGCGGAATTCCGGCCGGCCAGAGGCATCACCAGAACCGAACCAGTTGCAACGCCGCATTTCGTCGTACAAGAGGTTCTCTGTCTTTCAACAGGTCAAGCAAGGCGCCGTGAAACTCGTCAGACTTGTTGTCCTGGCCCATTACCCAGGCGGCGGTCTTTCGCACTTCGGCGGTCTGGCTTTTCGTGGTCGCGACAATCTGCGGATAGAACTTCTTTACGGTTGGATCACCACGTTCAATTCTTTGCTCGAGCTGTGACAGGGCGTGTTGAATGTGCCGGGGATTCTTTTCTTCAGCCAGATAGCTGACGATGTCGGCATCTGAGAGATCGCGGCCGAACCAGGTGAAATACCACGCCAGAAAAGGAACGATGATGAAGAGGCCGGCGACGATAATCAGCCAGACGTTCGAGGGCCGGCTTGGTTTCAGAGACGCCGGCACGGCATTCTGGCCATTCGTACTTATAAATTCATTCTCCATTGCTGATAGAGCATTTAACCACAGAGGTCACAGAGGAGCACAAAGGGGCACCAGCGCATTAGTTCGAATGACTCGTTTCAGTAGCCCAGGCGTTTACGTCACCTGGGAGCCTGAAAGAAAGCGTTAGGTCCAAACGCCCCAGTTTAATGGGGCTTCTAGTAGCTCTCGGTTTTCGCTTGCCGCTAGGCGTAAACGCCTGGGCCTAGAGAAATTCATGCAGATGAAAATCAGGTCACTACACCATGAGAGGCGTTGGTGCAGTTCCGTGGATCCAGGAACACGTTTTAGTTCATCAGTCGCACGCCCACAAACTAAAAGTCGGTCGCACATTCGTCATCGTTCACCAGATAAAATACCTTCCCGTTCGCTGACAGTAATCTTCAAAATCTCGTCCGTATTGTCTTCTCAGAAACTCTTCTTCTCGCAGAATTTGAAAATGACAGGCAATGGCGGCCAACAACGCAAAGATCAGGAAGAACCACGTGCCGTTAATCAGGAATATCCCAGTGAAGTACAGATTGGAGGCGACATAGATAGGGTTCCGGGTGAGACCAAAGATTCCTCCGGTAACCAAAGTTCCGGGCGTCTTCCGATCGATGCCGATGCGCCATGACTTCCCAAACGAAAAGAACGCACTGAGAAACGTAACCAGTCCCAGGCCAACGAAGCCTGCGCCCAGAATTTTCACGACGAACCCATCAAGAAAATCGAAACCCAGACGTTTTGGGAAAATGTCATACCGTGAGTGAAACGCCTGCAGGATAACTTCAGTCAGCCAGAGCAGAACGCTGGCGAGCGAGAGGATTTCGACGATCCGCCAAGCCCCTTTGCTGCTGGCAATAACAATGGGATTGATTCCAGTGGCCAGGCGCAAGTAAATCGCCTTGGTCGCAATGACAGCCAGCACGATGACTACGATTGAGACTTGAAGATAGTCAAGGAAGGTCATTGAAACGGTCGTGTACTAAGTTGCGGTTTTTCGTTGCCTACCTCTGTGAAACAAGGTCCTAACTTCTGGTTTGTTTTAGCAAAGCTTCCTGGACACATCCCGTAGGGATGAAATGTTTATAGCTACCAGACTCTTTAAGTTCCCGAGCTCCGTAGGAGCGCAATGATTGGAGGGTCGTTTCGCTCCTACGGAGCTTTGACTCGTTTCTTATTGCGGTCGCTATAAACATTCTGCTCCTACGGAGCTCAAACCGTTTGCTTGCGGTCCAGGCCGCGCTGTGACTCTGAGGTGAAAACCTCTCAGCAAAGACTTCACCACAGCGCGCTTTGACGGCGCGCTCGGCGCCCTGCAAATCAATGCGAAGGATAGAAATGATAGAGCATCAGGTACACCAGGACGCCCGTCACAGAAACATAAAGCCACATCGGCAAAGTCCAGCGCGCCAGCGCCTTGTGCCGCAGGAAGTCACCGCGCAATGCCCGGCGGAGCGTCACAATCACAAAGGCACGATGGTCACCGCCAGCACCGTGTGGGTAGTCAGAATCGTAAAGTAAATTGGCCGGACAATTCCCTGCCCGGTAAAACGCGTCGCCCCATGATGGAAGTGATAGATGACGTAGGAAATCAGAAACAAGATCGAAGTGGCCAGAGCTGACAATTGACAGTAACGATGCGCCATCACTCGGCCGCGCCTAATAAAGTAATAACCGCTTGAGAGAAGCACAAAACTCGAAGCGTTGAGCGCGGCGTTCAGGTGGGGCAAAACCGAGTACGGATCTGTCATTAGATTGTCTTGCCGGTGATCAGGGCCATAGCCTCAGCGCGGGTGCGCGGATCTTTGCGAAAACCGCCGAGCACTGCGGACGTCACCGTCTTCGCGCCGGATTTTTAACGCCCCGGAGGGTCATGCAGGTGTGCTCAGCCTCGATCACAACCATCACACCCAGCGGCTGCAATTGGTCAAACAGTGTGTTCGCGATTTGCGAGGTCAGCCGCTCCTGAAGCTGCAATCGGCGGGCGAAGGTTTCGGCCAACCGCGCCAGCTTTGACACTCCCAGAATCTTTCCGTTCCTCGGGATGTAAGCGACGTGACACCTTCCGACGAACGGCGCTAAATGATGTTCGCACAACGATGCGATCGAAATATCCTTAACGATGACCATCTCATCGTGCTTGTCGCCTGAGAGCGGAACCAGGTGTTCGCTCGCGTCTTCGCGCATGCCCCCAGTCAACTCGTCATACATTTCGGCAACGCGTCGGGGGTGTCGCGCAACCCCTCGCGGTTTGGATCTTCGCCAATGCCTTCGAGGATGAGGCGCACCCCCTCGGCCACGCGATCCAGATCGAACGTCGATGGTCGATGCGCCTTCTGACGCTTGCGTTTGATGTCGGTAACCTTGGCAGTCATAACTAGTTCATTGTGCGTGATTCACGGGCGGGTCGCCCGTGCCACTTCGCGGCCGGACTGATTCAAATATGCCTGTCGCGCCGCATCCTGAACTTTACGAGCGGCACATTGGCCGCGACCGCAGCAGCGCGACATTGTTCGAACTCTGGCATCACGTTAACTGATCCGTTACTTCCCGTTGCGACTTTAACATCAATTTGGCCGAATTGCGTCTCGACCCGAATCGTCTCACGGGCCAGCGCCCGGCGCTGGACTTCATAGCTGCGCGCGCCGATTGTCGTCGTCTCAGCAAACAGCAATTGCAGGAACTTTTCGCGGTCGTTTGGCCGGCAAAGAATCGACACCAGGATGGCTGGACGGTTCTTCTTCATCTGAGTATTAGTCAAATAACAATCCAACGCCCCCAGTTCAAATGCACGATCCATGACGTGACCAAAGATCTGCGGCGTCATGTCGTCGATATTCGTTTCAATCATCAGGAGAGTTTCATCCCTGATTGTGTTCTCAAGCGTCTCGCCGACCAGCACTCGCAGCGCGTTGGGAAAGCCCTTAGGATTTCGGGTGCCGGCGCCATAGCCGTTGGCGGCAATCTCCATTGCCGGAATATTTCCGAACCTGTCGCAGACCGTAGTCACAATCGCGGCCCCGGTGGGATGACAAATTCACCTTCAAGGTCTCCCGCATAAATCGGTTTGCCCTTGAGCAACTCAGCCACGGCCGGCGGCGGAATCGGGAAGCGGCCATGAGCCATTTGGGCCATACCAAAGCCAACTCGCAGCGGAGACGAAATAAACTGCTCGATCCCGAGAAGATCAAAACCCACCGCGGCGCCGCAAACATCGATGATTGCATCGACGGCGCCCACTTCGTGAAAGTGAATCTTTTCCACGGGCTGGTTGTGCACCCGGCTCTCTGCTTCCGCTAAACGTGAAAAGATTCTCCCCGCGCGATCCTTAACTCGGTCATTCAAACCCGAATCGTAGATAATTTTGAGAATATCGCCCAGATGCCGGTGCGCGTGCTCATGGGCAGTCTGAACATGCGCATACGTTGAGCTGATTCCTGACCGATCGACGGCTTCGAAATCGATCTTCCAGCCTGAGACGTTGAGCGATTTTAGTTGCTCAATTAGCGCATCGGGTTCGACGCCCGCGGACACCAGGGCGCCCAGAATCATGTCCCCACTGGCACCGGCAAAACAGTCAAAATAGAGAGTTTTCATTGAAAATCTTGTCGTCAGAAACCCGCGCGTTAGCAGGGGCGTCTTCCTCGTTAGTAGCCCTCCCTCACGGTCGGGCTTCTGACACGAGGGCAGAATCTCGCCGGCCTTACCGGTCAGGATTTCATTGCAATGCTCCGACAGCGGCGTGGGCTCTGGGTTCACTTCGACGACATAAGCTCCCGCCGCCCGGGCAATCTCAGGAAGCGCGGCCGCCGGATAAACCACGGCTGACGTTCCCACAACGAAACATAGTTCACACTGTTGAGCTGCCGCGGCGGCGCTCTCGAAAGCTCCTGCGGGCAGCATCTCGCCAAACAGAACCACGTCCGGGCGCAAGTGCCCTCCACAATCAGCACACGCCGGAGCGCCCTGATCAAATTTCAAGTCGCGCACGTCGTAACGCGCATGGCAATCGAAACAACGCGCGCGCCAAATGTTACCGTGCATTTCGATTACGTTTCGAGACCCGGCGGCTTGGTGCAAACCGTCTATGTTCTGGGTCACCAACGCAAACTCTGGAAATCTTTCCTGCCAGCTCGCGATCGTTTCGTGTGCGGGATTCGGCTGCAGGGAGCCAAGCTTCTCACGCCGGTAATTGAACCATTCCCAGACCGCCGGCAAATCGCGCTCCAGCATGCGCGCAGACGAGATGACATCGAAGGGCATCCCTTTCCAGACTGTGGTGTTTCCCCGCCGCGAAAGGTCGGCACACCTGATTCGGCCGAGACGCCGGCCCCGGTCAGAACCGTTACCTTCCTGGCGTTTGCGAAGAGCTCGCGAAGCGCGTCAGACATCATTGGTTGCGCCACTGAGTGCATCGAGAAACTCGGATGGTAGCAAGCCCGCGCACAAGTCGCAATTTCGCGATCTGGCAGCGATTCAATACAATAGCCGTTTCGCTTAGATTGAGAGATGCTTTCGTGTCAGAAGCCCGCGCGTAAGCAAGGGCACGCCCAAACGGGGTGCCCTCCCTTACGGTCGGGCTTCTGACACTAGGAGTTCTAACAACCTGTGAACCTGATCCAACTTCAAGACGCGCTTAAGAATGCACTGCGGGTGGCGGCGCGTGAGACCTTCGACATCGAGCTCGAGCAGATTGCGGCCGAAGTTCCGCCACGAACCGAGCTCGGCGACCTGGCCTTTCCCATCGCCTTTGAATTAGCAAAACAGCTAAAGCAGAAGACTGGCGAGAAGCGCGCGCCGCGAACGATCGCTGAGGCGCTCAAAGCAAAACTGGAAACATCGACCGACGTTGATCGGGTCGAAGTGGCCGGGAGCCGGCTATCTGAATGTTTTTAGTCGCGCCGCACTGGTCGCAAGACTCTCCGAACCAGGTTCGCAATCGCTCGACTCAGGCACAGCGCGGAAGCTGATGGTCGAACACACCAGCATCAATCCCAACAAAGCGGCGCACATCGGACATGTGCGCAATTCGGTTTTGGGCGACACCTTCGTGCGCATTCTCCAGGCCGCCGGCAATCGCGTTGAGGTTCAGAACTATATCGACAACACCGGCGTGCAGGTGGCCGATGTCGTTGTAGGCTTCATGCACATAAAAAACATGACGCTTGACGATATCAAGGCGCTCGATCGCTCGCTTACCGGTGGCCAGTCATTCGATTACTACTGCTGGGATTTGTATACGCGGGTGGGATTGTATTATCGGGACGGTAGCGTCGATGGCGAATCAAATCCGGAGAAGTTGAAGCTTCGGGCTGAGATTCTTCATGCTATTGAGGAGGGAAATAATCCGACGGCCGAACTGGCGGATTACGTGGCCACGCGTAACGTCGAACAGATTCTCGACACGATGGAGCGCCTGGGCATTCGCTATGACCTGCTGGCCCGCGAATCGGAAATTCTTCATCTGCACTTCTGGGAGCGCGCTTTTCAATTGATGAAAGATCGTGGCGTGATTCACTTTTCCGGCGAGGGACGCAATCGCGGTTGCTGGGTGATGCCGTTCGAATCACACACCGGGACGGACGAACACGAATCAGACAAAATCATCGTCCGCTCGAATGGGACCGTCACTTACACGGGCAAGGACATCGCCTATCAGCTTTGGAAACTGGGCCAGCTCGGTCTGGATTTCAACTACAGGCCGTTCAGGTCTTATCCAGAAGGCCACGCAACCTGGGTCACGACCACAGAGCCGAACGCCGAGACTCAACCCGAGGTTCCGCGCCCTGCATTTGGCGGCGGCGAGATTGTTTACAACGTGATCGATTCGCGCCAGTCCTATCCGCAGGACATCGTGCGCAAAGGGTGTCGCGGCCATTGTGCCGGAGTTCGGCGAAAAGGCCAGCGTACATCTCTCGTATGAAATGGTGGCGCTGTCGCCGGGCGCCTGCGAAGAGTTGGGTATTGAGTTATCCGACGAGGATCGAAAAAAGCCGTACATCGAAATGAGCGGGCGGAAAGGGCTGGGGGTCAAAGCAGACGATCTTATCAATCGATTGGAAAGCGATGCTCTGGAGGAAGTTAGAACACGACATCCTGACCTGGCGGGAGCCGAACAACGGGCGACCGCGCATGAAATTGCCGTGGGAGCGCTGAGATATTTTCTTGCTGAAGTTCACCCGCAATTCGGTTATCGCGTTCGACTTCAAAGAGGCTCTTTCGTTCGAGGGCGAGACTGGTCCGTATTGTCAGTATGCCGCGGTGCGGGCAAATTCAATCTTCCGAAAGCTGGATGCGAACAGTGATCGTGCAGTTTTGAGAGCGGAGGATTCCGACAGAATCAAGTCGATTCTCTCTGGCGAGACGGGCGACGAAGTCTGGTCGCTCCTGGTTTTGGCCGCGCGCCTCGAAGAAGCTAATGCCCAGGCGGCCGCGGGCGCCGAACCGGCGGTTTTGGCGAAATATACGTTTAATCTCGCCAAGGCTTTTAACCTTTTCTATCATCGGCACCGCATAATTGCCGAAGAGGATGACGTAAAACGGGCTGTATTGATCACTGTGGCCGATTACACCCGAGGTCAATTGATCAAGGCACTCGGGACTTTGGGAATCTCGGTTCCGGAGCGAATGTAACTCCGGTCGGATTTACGATTCACCAAATACGATTTACTATAGTCACCAATGTTAATTGTCATGAAAGCCGACGCCACCGATGCGCAAGTAGCGCACGTGTGCGAGGTTGTATCTGAGCTGGGATTCAAGGCCGCACACCATGCCGGGGGCGACACGCACGGCGATCGGAGTCACCGGTAATCAGGGGGCAGTAGATCCAACTCGATTTGAAAACCTGCCCGGTGTCGCCGAAGCCATCCGGGTCAGCAAACCTTACAAGCTAATCACCCTGGACATACGCCCCGAGAAGACGGTCGTTCGGGTTGGCGACGCAACCATTGGCGGCGATGAACTGGCAATTATCGCCGGTCCCTGCGCCATCGAGAGCCGTGCCCAGGCTTTTGCCGTGGCTGAAGCCGTGCGGCGCAGCGGCGCTCGCTTCTTTCGCGGCGGGGCGTACAAACCGCGCACTTCACCTTATGCATTCCAGGGATTGGGCGAAGAAGGTCTGAAGATTCTCGCCGAAGTGCGCGACACCTACGGGTTGAAGATTGTCACGGAAGCGATGGATGAAGCCGGCGTCGATCTGGTTGAGAAGTACGGCGACATGATTCAAATCGGCGCGCGCAACATGCAGAACTTTACTCTGCTGAAGCACGCCGGCCGCTCGCGCTTGCCGGTACTCTTAAAGCGAGGGCTCTCAGCCACGCTCGATGAATGGTTGCTGGCGGCCGAGTACATTATGTCCGAAGGCAACTACAACGTGGTCTTGTGCGAGCGCGGCGTGCGCACCTTTGCCCAACACACGCGCAACACGCTCGATCTCGCTTCTATTCCCGCGGTGCGCCGCATCTCGCATCTGCCCGTCGTGGTCGATCCTTCACATGGCACCGGCAAGAACTACATGGTTATTCCATTAGCTTGCGCCGGCGTGGCGGTTGGCGCGGATGGATTGATCGTCGAAGTTCATGATCAACCTGAGAAGGCGCTGTCAGACGGCGCGCAGGCGTTGACCCTCGAACAGTACGAACAGTTGATCCAGGAAGTGCGGCCGATTCACGAAAGTGGTAGCGCCCGCAACCCGTTAGTTAAGATTCGAGACCAGCCGGCGAATCCGAATTCCGCTGGACCCCTCAACAGCTTCCCAAAATCATTGACACTCGTCTGCCTGAGCGGTATGGTGCGCGCCATCCAGGGAGTGTCCCGCTCTTGTTCGCAGCCACGGTGCTCCCTATCCCTTCCGCTTAGAAGAAAGGAGTCCCATGAGAGTTAGCCCCCGACTTCGCTCAAGGTTTGTAATCATAACCCTGCTGAGCACTGCGATCTTCCTGTTTGCGGCCTCGGCCTGGACCCAGCAATCCACGCAGGAACGCCCCGTTTGGGACGTGCAAATGGCCCTAAATGCTCAGGCCGGAAGTACGATCACAATTCAGAATCAGTGCCGGCAGACTCATTCGTTTACCGTCAACCAGCAGCAGACTCCTTTTCTTCAATTGCTTGCGCCGGCGACTGCAGAGGTGGCCGGCAACAGCAGCTATCAAATTCCTGTGCGCTTCAATACGAATGGAATGAAAGCCGGGCAGTATCAGGGAACGGTCGTCATCAAATGTGAAACGTGTCGCAAGGAGAAAACCTGCAAGCAGGATCGAGAAGTTCTGCCGGTACATCTGATTGTCCGCGGCGAAGGCGGACCTCAGCTGATCCCCGAGAACCCAACCCAACCACAGAACCCTGAACCCCCAATTGTGAAACAGGACAAGCCGGAAACCGAGCCCCACGGCTACTCCAATACCAACGACGGGAAAAGGCGCGACTCGACCCGCATACGACGAAGCCGGAAAACAAAAGCAAGGACGACAAGCGTGAATTTGATGCGGACGATCGAAAGAACTATCCAATTGAAAAGTGCGCCGAATGTTCAGTGCCTCAGGTGGTCGAGGACAACAAGGAAAAGTTCATCCAGTGCGATGGCGTCTGTATCGGTGGAGACAAGTGTCCGATTCCCGGGGGTTACACTTGCAATCTCTTCGTGGCTGAAAAGGAGAAAAGGAACCCAAAGGACAAGACGCTGCCGAAGTGGCGCAAGGTAACCGGCGGCAAAGCCCCGGACTAAACCGGATTCGTCGGGCAAGACTGTTTACACCTGTGCCTGTTCCAAGTAACGCATCGTCACGCGCCCCGCAGAATATCGACCAGGTTCGAGGCAAAAGCTGATCGCGGAATAACGCGATCGAAGCCCGCCTCTTGCGCCTGGCGCTGAAGCTCAGTCTGCACGTGTGAAAGAAACCCAGGAGCGGGACGTCAGCGGTTTCTGCATTCCCTTTGAGGCCTTTCGCCAATTCCATGGGATTGATTTTTGCGCGTGAAGATCGCAGATGATTAGCGATGGGGTATCGCGCTTGATGATTTCCTTAAGCCCGTCAGCACTACGGGGAAAAGCCACCGGCACACCGATCTGTTCCGCTGTGCCGCGAATCTTTGACACGAAGAGGATATCGTCAACGACTGCAATAATGGTTCTGGCCATATCTTTGATTGTCTCAGAAGCCGAATGGTCAGGCAGCCGCCATTCCGAGTTGGGCCCTCGATCACGGTCAGGCCTCTGATACCCCTTTTGCAAATCGAGCGCCTTTCAGTTAATCATCAGCGCACTGATGAACGCTGCCCGCCCGGAATTAACCGATCGAATTGAGCATGGTAACCGAGCTGCGTCCGGCGAAGTCCTGAAAAACGGTCCCGGCTCGTCCTGGCCTCGTACAACATTCGTTATGCGGTCGGTTCGTATCTCATCGCTTCGGGCTTGCTGCGAAAGGTTGGTTACAACTTTCCCACCAACCGGACCGAAGCAATCAGTCGAAACATTAGCCAGGCAGCAAAGGTCGTTCGTGAATAATGAACTGCTCCCGCCGCCCGACATTCTAGCACTGCAGGAAGCAGATAAAGAGACGGGCCGCGCCGGCAAGCAACATGTAGCGGCGCGACTGGCCGAGGAACTGGGCGTCCCATACGTTCACGTGGGCGCAGGATTGCCGCGTGGGATAAAGCCAAAACAGCGCGAATGGTGGTTGAATTTTGAGGAGCAGGTGGCGATCGACGATCAAGGCGACATGGGCGTGGCGATCTTGAGCCGGATTCCTTTGAGCGACGTGCAACGCATCGACCTGCCCTGGCACGATTGCGCCTGGCGGCCCCGGCTGGCAATGGCGGCAACGATTCGCCTCGGCGATCCAGCAGGTTCGACTTTTCAATGTTCACATCGATCCGCACGGGCCGCTCGACAATCAGCACCAGCAGACCGAGGCGGTGTTGGAGTTGGCTGAACGACACGACGGACCGCTGGTCATTCTTGGCGACTTCAATACGCTGTCGCGACAGAAGGCGGTCGAGATCAGAAAACTTCTGGAGTCTCATGGCTACACAACGCCTTTTCCGACGAACATTCCAACCTGGCGGGGCGCGGGTTTAATTAGATTTCATGCGGATTGGATTTTCGTAAAAGGTGTGCGGGTTAACCGTTGGGGCGTGGCCAGGCCTTTGAACGGTATCGGACCACTGGCCCATCTGGGCCGAGATAGAACGCGGTACGCGGGCCTCCGGCGTGCTCGAATAAGGCAGCACTCCGGAGGAGTGCGTACCAATGAAAATCACCAGCCGCGACAATTCTCTGCTCAGCCACGCGCGCGCCGTGCGCGACGGCAAAGCCAACGACTCAATATTCGTCGAGGGGTTACGACTGTGTGAAGAAGCGCTTCGTTCAAACCTCAAGATCGAAGCGGTCATCTACTCGGATCACATCGCCAGGAAAGATCGGGCTGCGCAGCTGATCCAAAAGCTCGATGCAGGTCGCAGCGAAATCAGCGTCTGTTAACGAGAAGTTGCTCGCTTCAATCTCTTACACAAAGACTCCGCAGGGAATAATCGTTCTTGGCGTCGCGGCCCACAATCAGCGAAAAAGACTTCGCTGCTCGTCAAAAGGAGCACCCCACTGATAGTCATCCTCCACCGCATCAACAATCCCGGTGAACCTGGGGGCGATTCTGCGCACGGCCGAGGCGGCCGGTGTCACCGGCGTATTTACTACTGCCGGCACAACGGACCCGTTTTCACCAAAGTCTCTGCGGGGTGCGATGGGGGCGGCCTTTCGTCTGCCAATTTGGATCGGGATTGATTACGACGGAGCTGTTGCAATGGTGTCGCAAACATTCAACCCAGGCACTCTGTGCGCAGACGCAAAAGCCACGCAAAACTACACTGAGGTCGATTGGCGCCGGCCGACGGCGCTGATTGTCGGCTCAGAATCAGCCGAGGCTATCGGCCGAAGAAATTGCAGCCGCGAACGAGGCGATAAGCATTCCTATGAAAGGCTCGACTGAGAGTCTGAATGTGGCGGTGGCTACGGGAGTTCTGCTCTACGAGGCGCAACGGCAAAGAAGTTAGCCAGGTCGAGAATCACTGAACCCGCGACTCTAAGTCGCCCATTCTTTTCTCAACGCGACGCTGATCGGCGCGTACTTGTAAGACATCCAGGCCTAAGACGTCGATCTTCCGATTTAGATCCTCAACGCCTTTCCTCACCTCGAGAATCTCTGCGAGCGCGCGTTCCCAAATCGGTTTCGTGTCGAGCGCTTTGGCCTCCAACGCTTGAACTCGGCCATCGAGTCCATCCAGGCGCACGTCAACCGCATCGAACCGCGACTCGAAACGTGCTTCCAACACATCGAACCGCACGTCTATCGCCTGGAAGCGGGCGTCGAAGCGCGCCTCCATCGCGTCGAAGCGCGCGAACACCCGTTCCTCGAAGGATCGCCGATCCGGAAGCTCGCGTGTAGGCTCGTCGCTCATCAACTCAATCTTAGACAGTTTGGTCAGGTAAGCAATCTTGCAAGCGCTTTAATTCGCGTCGTCCGTTTCAATAATCCGCTTTAGTGTTACGATTACAACCCGGTTTCGGCTAGAATAGCGAGCGAAAATGGCGCGGACAATTCTGACTACCCGAGGTGGCGTGAACTCGCTTACGGCGCAACTCGTATCCTGATATCATGGCTGACGAACAAAACCAACCCCCAAAAAGACGCGAGACGATCTTGCCTGAGCGTCTGATGCGCCGCGTGCTGGAAGGCGTCGGCGACGTTGTCGATCGAAAGCTGGGACGCTCGGCTGAGCCGGGCACCGCGCTCTCGACCGATCAGATAATCCTGCGAATGAACCGTGCGATAGATGGCGCGAGTGCGCGAGAGAAAGGAAAAGGCCGCATCGCTCCTCATCACCTTAAGTTGAAGATCGAATGGGGTACGCACTCTGAAACTCCGCCGGAAGTCACCAAGCGTCTGGAAACGGAAGTGCTGGCCGCCGCCATCGATCACATAAACGACAGTCGTTATCGGACGCTGGCCCCGGTTGAGATCGAAACAGAGGTCGATATCTTTACCAGAGGCATTTCGGTCGAACCTAATTTCGGCGAGTTCGAGGAACAGCTCCAGCGAAAGGATTTGGAGAAAAGCTCGGGAAACCCATCAAAGCCCCGCACGGCGAGAAAGCCGAAATTCCGATGGTCGCTCGAATCACTCTCCCGGAAGGATCGAAAGAAGTTGAACTGCTGTTGGTCGCCGGCGGCCGGCGCATCAACGTAGGTCGCGGGACGGACAGCGATCTTCATCTAAACCACGCGAGCGTTTCGAAGGTTCACGCTGCGCTGAAAATGGATATTCAACATAACCTCCTGGTGGCTGATACGGGTTCAACCAACGGTACGCACATCAACGGCGTGCGCATCCCTTACGGCGAGGCTCGTCCGATTCAGGAAGGCGATGTCGTGGCATTCGGCGACGTCGAGGTCCGCCTTCGCAAGATTAATCCATGACATCATTCGCGCTGCTTCTTTTCAAACGCCAACACCGCAAGCTGTCCCCACCCCTGAGAAGCTGCCTGCCTGGCTGACGCTGGTCTATCTGATTGGCATCGCCCTGGTTGGCTTGTTGCTGTTGCTTTCGATTCTGCGCGCCTGGTTTAGTCGCGCTCCGGTTGCGCCCACCGCGCCTTCCAGCCTGCCCAAGGATATTCAGAAGCGTCTGGGGGCCACCACGACCAACCGGGGCTTGCGCGCCTGGCGTTGGCTGTTTGCCCTGGCCGCGATTTTCGTTTTCAGCTTTCACGTTTACTGGGCCAGGTATGCCGCCGCAGACGCAATCCGAAATTTCAGGAACTCGGTTACAAGGATCTGCGCAACCGCCGGCTGACTGAATCGACCCTGCGTGGCTGGATCTCACGATCGGAAGGGCCGGCCGCTCGCCTATTACAAGAGAAACTCAAGCGGTGAGATCGATCGGGAATATCCGATGGACACCGCGCTGGCCCATCTGTTTGGAACTGATCGCGGCGAGCCTGGTCTCGAGCGCGCGCTCTTCGGCGCGGACGCCGGGGCGGTGCCTGAAGTTTGGCAAATTATCAAGGGTCAAACCGTCCAACAGAAACTAAACAAGGATTACACCCTGACAATCGATCAGGATTTGCAGCAGGCCGTCGTCGAGCAGCTGAAAGGAAATCATGGCGCCGTCGTCATGTTCAATCCGCAGACAGGCGAGGTGCTGGCTATGTACAGCAATCCGTCTTACAGCCTGAAACAGGTCGACGACGAAGCTACCTGGATCAAGCTGGATAATGACAGGAAAGAGCGTCCGATGTTGAATCGCGCACTGAACGAGTATTACGTGCCCGGCTCAACCTTCAAGACGCTGATGATGTACACGGCGTTTCGCAACGGCATGGAGAAGACGCGCTTTACCACCAGCGGCGGGTTTAGCGCCGCCGGGTTGCGGTCGCACGATTACTGATGACAATGGCGGCTGCGAGAGCCTGCGGCAACATCGGCATCGATTCCGCTTATCAGCATTCGAGCAATATCTATTTTTCGTATTTGGGCACTCAATTAGGCGGCGTAAAAATTCAGGAGACCGCCAAGCTGGTCGGCATCTGGCGCTTACGACAGCGTGAGCGGCGAAGGCCAGGGACGCCGTGAGCCGGAGATTTGGAACGCCAGCAGCAGCGCGATCAAGAATGCGATTGGGCCGACCGAGTCGTGGATGAAGGCCGGGCCCCACTCGACGCGCTGCGAACTGATGTATGAAGGCTATGGCCAGGGACTGGCATCGCAGATGACGCCCTTCCAAATGGCCATGATGATTTCCGTGGCGGCCAACCTCGAAGGCCGGTTGATGAAGCCCAAGATCGAAATGGAACGGCCTCCTGAAGTTTTCAATCAGGTGCTGACCCGCGATCAGGCCGTCGAGATACGCCGCATCATGAATATGGTCACTGAAGGCGGCACCGCGAATAGCGCCATGGCGCCGGTGAAAGCCGCCGGCATCAGGAGCGGTGGCAAGACCGGAACTGCGCAGAAGGCTGTGCCGGTCATCGATCCAAAAACGGGCGACCCGATGAAACGCGTCGTTACCGAACGTGACTTCAAAGGAAAAATCATCCGTCAGTACGAAGAGACCGTAATGAACGAAAAGCTGCGCAGCGATGCGTGGTACCTGAGTTTCGCGCCGCTGGAGAAACCGGCCATAGCCATGGCGGTGTTGCTTGGAAGGTCCCGGACCCGGCATCAGTTTTTATGGCGGCAAGAATGCGGGCCCGGTGGCGGCTCAACTTATCTTGAAAGCCAAGGCGCTGGGCTACTTCGGTCCCGCGCGGCCAGCAGACGGCACCACCGCCCGCGGCACCACGAAGACGGAATCGATAGACCGCTCGGACGAGATAGAGCACGCCAGAGGCGTGCGTACCTTAAATGCGCAATCGTCTTTCATCACATCTGCTCCTGCTGTTCGCGCTGGTCGGCATTGAAGTCGCCGGCTATTACGCCATTTACCGCGCCGTCGATGATTCGTGGCTACGAAACCTCTCTGATCGGCGCTGGTCCGAGATCTGCTGCTCTTCCTCCCGATTATCGTGATGGCCCTCTGGGTTTCTGCTTTCAAGAAATTCAAAGGCAACTGGGTACTCTTCACCACCGCCATTCTGCTCTTCTCGGTCGGCATGTTGGTGCAGTATCGCCTCTACAGCGATCCGGAATACAACGCCCGCAACAAAGCGGCCGCGCGTCAGGAAAAGACCGACACGCTGCGGATGCGTTACATCAATCAGAGTTACGACGCAAACAAGCGAACAGATGATGGGGCTGCCGCCCAAGCCGCCGCCATTAGAGCAGGAAGCGCCGGCCAAGGAATCGGGCTATACGTTGTGGAATGCGATCACCTCAAGCTACACATGGATTCCGGTTTTCTCTCTGCTGGCGTTCGCGCTGGCCTTTTCGTTCTGCGTCAACGATCGGTTCCTGTCGTGGATTCAGCGGAACAGTTTTATCGTCGTGCTGCTGACGCTGATTCCCCTGGGAGTCGCGATTGTTTACTCGAGCGCCGGCAAAGCCGTCGGCAACACGACGCCCTGGGAACCGGCGAAAGTTCCCTTCCTCGCTTGGGTTCGCCGGAATTTTGACGGCCCGCTATAAAGACCTGGCGCGAACCTATTGGGGCATTCCGCGCGCGCAAGACATCATCCCTCTGGTGGTGATGGCGATCATTCCCTTCATCCCCTTCTTCGCGCTCAAAGACTTCGGCCAGATGCTGATCTTCAGCGGAGCCTACGCGACGCTTTATCTGGTGGCCGTGCGTCGCTGGCCGCAGCTTCTGGTCTTCGTCGGCTCTGTGTTTCTGGTTATTTCAATCCTGGTGGTTGGCGCGCTGCCCAGGGACGTTCAGGAAAAGTTCCCTTGCTTCCCACCCTGGCTCGACCGATCCAGCATGCTCTGCCGTCGCGCATTCAGCAGCGGTTCCATCTGTGGCTGGACGGATTCGATCCGCCGTCGCCTGAAGTCTCCTGGTGGAAGAAGGACTTTGACGAAGCACTCGACAAAGACCCGCGCCTGAAAGAACTCGCGCGCTGAAAGCGAGGCCATGAAGCGCAGCGTCAATACCGATATCTGGTTCGACAAACTTGCCTTCCAACCGGCGCAGGCCATCTTTGGAATCGCGTCAGGAAAGACCACCGGTCGCGGACTTGGTCTCGGGTTTCCCGGAGGTTATTCCGATCGCAGACTCCGATTACGTTTACGCTGCTATTGCTGAAGAAATGGGTCTGGTGGGCGGCGCTTTAGTGGTGCTGGCGGTGATCATTTTTGTGATCGCTGGGATTCGCACTTCAATTGAAGCGCGTGATATGTTTACCAAGTTGTGCGCGGCGGGGTTAACTGCCTTTGTAGGGATTCAGGCACTGGTAAATATCGGGGGCATTACACGAGCGCTGCCGATGACCGGCATTACTTTGCCATTCGTGAGCCACGGAGGGTTCAGCTTGATTACCAGTTTCGCCATGTTGGGAATGCTGATGGCTTTTTCACATCGCAACGCTTACGACGCGCGCGCGGTAGCCAGGATCGAGCGAGAGCCCGAGCCGTCGATCGACTTTGGAGGCAGTCCAATGAGCACCGCCATGCCGGCAAATAACGTCGACGTCGCTTCGGTCTCTGACCGCGGCCTCAGCGAGAAGCGGCCGCTGAACGAAGATTCTTTCCTGGCCGACGCCGACCGCGGCATCTTTGTAGTCGCTGACGGCGTCGGCGGAGCCGATGCCGGCGAAGTGGCCTCGCAAACCGCCGTCGATGTCCTGAATGACGCGTTCCGCACGAAAATTACCGACGGCGAGGATGTCGAAGATCTGATGGAGCTGGCAATCCAGCGCGCCAACAGCTCAATTCATCAAATGGCCTCAGAGAATCCTCGCTTCTCGATGATGGCCACCACCGTCGTCGCGCTCCATCTGGACGGACATCGCGCCACCATTGGCCATGTCGGCGACTCGAGACTCTATCGCCTGAGCCCCGATGGAAATCTGCATCGCGAAACCGAGGATCACTCGATCGTCGAAGAAGAAGTGCGCGCCGGCCGAATGACGCCGGAACAGGCGGCGAACCACCCCAGCAAGAACGTGATTAGCCGCGCTCTCGGCGCTGAAGCCACGGTCGAAGCCGACATGAAAGTGATCGAGGTCGAGGACGGCAGCGCCTTTCTGCTCTGCACTGACGGCATTACGCGTCACCTCGGCGACAACGAGCTGCGCGAGCTGTTGACCGAGTGGCCGAACACCGAACGATCTGTGCGAGGAAATGAAGGCGCGCTGCTATCAGCGCGGCGCTGAGGACAATCTGACCGCGGTCGATTGTTCAGGTCGGAGCATCACAAATTCGAAGTCTGCGGCCGTCCTGGATGAAGAAAGAACCGTCTCGAACGAGAAACTTCACCGAGACGCTGGATATGCCAGGCGCCCGCCGTGGCCGAGAGTGCCACCACAACTTGACGCCGCCGTCGCGAATCGCTTTTCCTGCAAACACCTCGCCTCAGCCGGCTGCAGCCAGAGCTGCGGCGCCGGCCAAATCAGGCGGCGGCCGAGCCATTCTCCGCTTTTTCTCTTTCTGCTTTTTGTCGGCGGCGTCGCGGCTGCTTTCTATGCGGGGATGGTTTATCAGCGACAGCGGCACTTCACCGCGAATAGCGCCGCAGCTCAAGCCAAGTCCGACGCCGGCAGGAATCGACCCTGGCTTCGAAGCGCGCTGACCGTCGATGCCGATCCGCAAAAGTGGTTGGTGAACAACTTGCCGCCGTCGACTGGAAGCCCGAGCCCTGGAGAAGGGGTTGCCAAACTCACAGATTCAACGAACCCGGAATTCCTCTATCTCTATGGACGCGCCCTGATGCTCACCGGAAACCAAAAGGACGCGCATGCAGGCATTTGAACTTGCGCTCAACAATCTTCGTTCTGAGAGTAAGAACACAATGCCGTTGGCTACCGAAGTAAAGTTGTCAGAGGCCGCGGCCGGTTTGAAGATGAGCAGAGGCGTGGAGTGTTCGTACGCAGGAGGTGATAATGGCCGAGGACAAAGCCATTGCTGCGCTCGACGAAGTCCTCGGACTGAAGAGTCAGGCCCCGCCGAAGTAATGGCCCGCGGATGAGTGACTTAAAGCTTCTTCAATGCAGGCTCGACAATCGCTATGACATCGAGGACTGTCTGGGCCGGGGCAGCTATGCCGAGATTTACATGGCGCGCGACCTCGCGGCCACCGACGAAAGATTTCGCAACGTCGTCATCAAAGCCCTCAACGTCCTGCTTCAGGGTTACCAGGATCCGGATCTTGAGCGCACCCTGATTCAGAATTTTCAGAACGAGGCGATCGCCCTCGATCGCGTTCGCCATCCGAACATCATCAGCCGCCTCGGTCACGGCACTGCTATCGATCTCAGCGGAACTGCTTTTCACTACATTGTTCTGGAATACCTTGGGGGCGGCGACCTCTCAAAGCTCTGGCGATCTGAATCACTGACCCTGGATCGCGCTTTGAACTATCTAAAACAGGTTTGCGCCGGCCTGGCCCACGCCCACGCATGCGGCGTGATCCATCGCGACATCAAGCCGCAAAATCTCCTGCTTACCGAGGATCGCGAAACCGTGAAGATTGCCGACTTTGGCGTCGCGCGGCTCGAGGGGGCGAGGGTGCAATCACGCGCGTTGGCACCAATATCTACGCCCCTCCGGAACACAACCCACTGGTGCAAACGTCCCAGCTCGATCTGAGCGCGGGCCAGAACCGTCTTGCAATTAACGCCCGCGGCCGATGTTTACTCTCTCGCGAAAACTGCTTACACGTTGATTTGCGGCGCGTCGCCGCGCGCGTTTGCGCATGAAGCAATCACCGAGTTGCCAGGGCCAATTGCCTCGCAGCCCTGGGGTGGTTCCCTTTGCGGGTGCTGGAACGGGCCACGCAGACGCGCGCCGCCGATCGTCATCAAAGCGTTCAGGCTTTCTGGGAAGATCTGAATGACGTCGCCATGCCGGTGACGCAGCCGCTGGTATTGGCAGCTGCCCGGCGTCACGTGACCTCAGATTTGAATGTTGATGAGGTCTTGACTCGCAGCTGCGCCGCCGCGGCCGAAGTTCGAAACATCGCGCGAACTGAAACAACAGCACATTGAGACCAACGGCTCGCTGCATCCGAAGATCGTCGTTCCAATTGCCGGTCGCCAATCGCTTCCCAACGCGAACGTATTCCCGATCGCGACAGACACCAGGGCGCCTGACAGTTCCCGTGCGGAGCGCTCTGCCTGTCCCGCAGGGTCCCGCCCACGTGGCCGCGAAGCCACGCAACCGTCGACGGGACTTCGTCGTTGGAGCTGGTTCTTGTGTTATGTTTCGCAGGTTTGCTGTCCGCAACCGGAACCTACGTGCGCAAGTGGATCAAACTGCGCACGAGCCCACAAACGACGACGACGACGGCACCTTCCGGAGATATCGGGCGTCAGGCGGTAACGAAGACCGATGTAAATCTGCGTGCCGGGCCGAACAGCCAAACCGAGGTTGTCGGCCTGGCCGAATTTGGTTCAAAGATTCAGGTGATAAGTACAAACCGGTAATAGTAACTGGTGCCAGGTTCAGATAATTCAGCACTCCCGTCCGAAAAAGGATCCGAACTCTTTGGACATTGGCTGGCTGAACCGGACTTTTCTGGATTTTGATTGATTTGGTCAGTTGTCAGTAGTTGGTTGTCAGTCGTATCGTTCGAGTGACTACTGACTACTGACTACCGACAACGGACAACTGACAAAGACTATGGGCCTGATTGACTCTATCCGACGTTGGATCGACGGTGAGACCACCGACGACATTCTCGAAGAAGCAGAAGAGCACACGCGGCCGCGCCGTCAGTGGGAAGAGTTCCTCGTGAAGATTGCGCGCGAAGTCGAAGCGTGCATGCAGCGCGAGATGTTTACCCCTCCGGGCGGTCCGACCTACATTCCCCGCGAATACATCGTTTATCTCAGCAACGACGACGACAAGGATTGGCAGGGGCGACAAGCGTCGCGGCCTCGAGCAGGGTCTGTTTCACGTCTTGTCTGAGCGCGCCCGCGAGCTGGCCGGCGCCGTCCAACTCCAAACCAAGTCTTTCGCTATCGAGCTCCGCGTCGATGGCACTCTGAACAAAGGCGAGTTTCGCGTACAGCCGGTCTGGGATGAAACCGAAACCGGCCATACGATGGTGACGGCCCGTCCAGCGCAGCCAACCACGGCGGCGCCAGCAGCACCCAACGTTGCCGATGAAAGCACGCCCGCGCCGGGAAGCGACGATACCGGCGCCGGCAACGCCGAAGGCGAAGTAACGGTCGTGCGCCCACGCACAGTCGATCTCTATTCAATTGAGATTTGGCGTGAAGGCGTGCGCCAGTCAGTAGTGAAAATTAACAAGGCTGAGATTACGATTGGCCGCGGCTCGCGAACTGTCGCCGTAGATCTCCCTTTGAAAGGCGATGCGGAAATAAGCCGGGTGCACGCGGCGTTGATGTTTGACGATCAGGGACGCTACTGGCTGACGCCGAAAGGTCGTAACCCAACCCTGGTTTCGGGACGTGAGATCCCTCGTGAACAACGCACCATCATCCAACCTGATGAGAAGATTGGCGTTTGCAGTTTTACTTTGAGGATTCAGCCGAAGTAGTGACTGTGGCACGGGCGTCCCGCCCGTGAATCTCGCGCAAAACGCGTACGGCATTCAACCGCTGATGTTCGCAACCCACGTCCCAAGTGTGCGTGAGGAAGTCTGGCGTAAAGAACTCATCTATCCTGACGCATGATTGCCGGTTCGCATAAGACACGACATAAGAGGCTTGTGCGAAACTGGTTCGTACAATCTTAGTTCGACCGTTCTACATCATGTTCAGGCCTGCACTGCCGATCTTATTCATGCTCGTCACGGGGATAGTAGCGCTCGCTCAAACAAAAACTCTTCTGTCGCCCTACAATCGCACGCGGGCATTAATTGTTTCGATCGGCCCGGAGAGTCGCGTGGATATCCGTTCTTCTTCGGGCGTGCTGTTGCGGCAAAAAGACTTCACGTCAGGCGACCGAAGTCACGGCGAAACGGTCGCTCATGCGCAATGGACCGCTGACGGTCGCTTCCTCGTTTTCACGACAGGCAGTTCGGGTGGTCACCAACCGTGGCACGTCGCGACCTACTTCTACAGTATCGGTCGCAATCGGTTCTACAGCATCGATTCAATCGTTGGCGCAATCGTGTCGGACTTCGCCCTACACGGCAACGTCGTTTCAACTACGCGGCTCGGGGTAGATCTGGACGATCGCAAACCGGTTACTCTGTCCTTGAATCGGTGGCGGTGATAACATCCGCGCGGTCGACCAAATCGTTGGACGCGAGCGGCGGGAGCGTGTTTCTCAACTGCCTTGGTGCGGCGGAGGGTGGCTTTGATTCGCGCCGCCGCGTCAACTCAAAGGTTCGGTCGCTTAACGTTCATGCGACTATCGCTACCTTCAATTCTTTTACTCTTTGCGACCCTAGCGACCGCGGCTTGCGGCTGTCGTCTCGCCAGGGACGACGTGCTACACATGGGCCGAAAAGTGGAAACAGAATTACCGCTCGGTTCAACGCCCGCTCAGGTCACGCAATTTCTCGACGACATGCACATTGAAAACGGGCCGGGTGGTCTTTCGGACATGGCCAGTCATAGATACGACGGACTCCAACAAGTCAGCGGACATGTCTACAGCTATTTGCGAGATGAACCGGCTGGGGCTATGCACTTCTTTTTCCGCGACGGGAAACTCGTCGAATGGTGGGTGGAGAGTCAGTGCGGCGGGGGATGTTATTCAATGCGGGTGGACGGACACATGTACAGAAACAACGTCAGGAACGAATGCTACGATCCTTGATCTGCCGGCGCGACCGAACAATCGTTGCTCGGGAGCGGTGGGAGCGTGTTTCGCATGAAGCTTTTGTAAATCACAGTTGGCGCTACCGCGCGGCCGCGTCAACTCCGACGTTCAGCGGGCGAACCTTAAAATAGATGTCTAAGGGCGTTGTAAGAAGAGCCATCGCCGCAATAATTATCTGCGTCTGCTCAGAGATCGCAGGAGCACAGTTGCCGACCGCCACACAACTCCGCAAACGTGTGGACGCGGTTGCCACGAAGATGCTCTCGCGCCCTGTGGCGGGGATTTCGGTCGCCGTGGCGCGCAACGGACAAGTGTTGTTAGCACGCGGTTACGGCACGGCTAACCTGGAGCATTCGGTTGCAGTCACGCCGGAAACAGTCTTCCACATTGCCTCAATCTCCAAGAACATCTTAGCCGCGGTAGTCCTGCAACTGGTTGACGAAGGCAAGCTGCGGCTCGACGACGACATAACGAAGTATGTGCCGGAGGCGCCGACGCTCGGACATCACGTCACTGTGCGGCAACTTCTCAATCATACTTCGGGGATCTACAGCTTCACCTCACTGCCCGACGCTGCCAACAACGAGCGACTCGAACTAACGCACGAGCAGGTGCTAGGGCTGATCAAAGACAAGCCATTCGAGTTCGAACCGGGTACTCGGTGGCGCTACGACAACTCCGCCTTTTACATTGCGGGCATGGTCGTGGAGCGGGTGACGAAGCAGGAGTACGGCGCATACGTGCGCGAGCACGTCTTCAAACCGTTGGGAATGAGTTCGGCCTCACTATGCTATGCGCGCATGGTGGTGCCCCATCTGGCGTCGGGCTATGAAGTGGAAGGCGGCGCGCTGGTCAACGCAGCATTCATGAGTTGGAAGTTGCCTTTCGCTGCGGGGGCTATCTGCGCCACCGCCACCGATCTCTTGAAGTGGGAGGCGGCGCTCGATGCCGGACGCGTTCTCACCCGGTCATCACTGGCACTTATGCGGACGCCCACCACGCTGGCTGATGGGACGAAGATAGACTATGGATTGGGAACGCGTCTGGGATCGCTCGATGGTCACCGGATGCTTGGGCATACGGGAAGCGGGGGCGGGTTCCGCAATGTCTTCGAGTCGTTTCCGGATGACCATCTGACGATTGTGATACTGGTGAATATGGGAGATGCCGAATCGCCTTCGCCTGTAGCGGTAGCTGCAGAGATTGCGCGGCCGCGCTTGGGCTCGCGGAAAAGAGTACCGTGCTCGATCTACCCGTGCCCAACGCAGAACTCGCGGCGCTCAGCGGAAAGTACGACTCGGACGAGGGCCCTGTGGAGATTTTCGCCCACGATGGAAAGCTGCATTTTCGAATTCCTGGCAATAAGACCGAAGGCGTATTGCGACGACAAGCCGAGAACGTGTACGCGATTAACGACAACACAGAGGCTCGCTTCGTGATGAGCGGCGGTCGCGCGGAGTGGTCTATGGTGTACATCGGCGGTCTATTCCTCGACGCCAAGTACCATGAGCACTGAGTCGCCGCCGCCGAACAAATTCGCTGGACGCGAGCGGCGGGAGCGTGTTTCGCAACTGACTTTGTGCGGCGAAGGGTGGTTTGATTCGCGCCGCCGCGTCAACTCAGGCGTTGGGCGGGCGAAATCATGCGCATATTTGTTTCTTCGCAATTGGTTGATTGCGCGTCCGCTTCTACTTTGATCGGTCGGCTTCGAAGCGAGGGTTTCGAGGTCACCCACTCTCCGAGCAATCCTCTAGATCGCCCGGATGAACGCTGGCGTGACCGGTATGACTCGGGCTTGGCGGTTGAACTTTCTGATTGCACCGCGTTCGTCATTGTTGATGGATGACGTCTGGGATTCATCGAGTTGGATGGCCGAAGAGGCTTCTTTCGGAATCGAGCGCAGCGATGGCGCAAGAATTCAGAACGCATTCTACTGGAACCCAGATATGGTTACTGTAGCTGCCGCCGGTATGGTGGGGTACCTTAAAGAAGCATTGCCAATAGGACTTGATCAGGCGGTAGCGGTTCTGCGTCAACGATTGATGCGTTAAAATCTCATGGCGTCCGCCCCACAAATCGTTGGATGGGGCCGCGGGAGCGTGTTTCTCAAGAAGCTTTTGTAAATCACAGCCGTTGGGCGTGTGAATTTGGCGAGACCTCATCATGAATATTCAAAACCAGATCATGTCAACAGATGTTGTGTGGCGAGTCGGCTCAGAAGTGCTGATATCCGTGTTGACCGCGTTAGTTATTTTCCTGTTCAGCCTGATATCGAAGTCAATTCGTTATTTTCTCTTCTACAAACGCCACGAATTTGAATTCGAATATGACAGCGATTTTCGTGGTTGTGAGTACGACGTTCAATGGGAGGACTTGAGACTCACGTTTCGTATTGGGGCCGCGCACAACGATTATCTCGAAAACGTGACAGTGAAAAAGAATGATGTTAATCCTGGTAAGGCCTACGAAAAACTACCGGTCAGCAACAGATTCAACGAAATTCCAGAGTGGAAGCTGCAATTCAAGGTGTTAAGCATCATAAGAACTAAACCGCAAACAGGTGTAAAGGAATTTCAAATCTATATTGTCATTAGACGTCGCCGATGGTTTGCTAAATAACTCACGCCCAACAAATCGGACCGGAGCGGCGGGCAGCGTGCTTCGCATCAAGCGTAACCCAGCGAAGCTGCTCGGAGGCGGCCGCCTGTTCAACTCAGACACTTGAGGCCGCGCGGCTTGGTAAGGACAACGAATCCAGTCGTACGTCAGTTGTTAGCTGAAGCTGTCATCGAGCCGCCATTGAACTCGGAAAGCATCGGTATTCAAAAGCGGACTCAACTGTTCGATGTTGCTGTAATTCCGATTCAGCATGTTGAGCAGCCGCCTTTCCTTCTTACCTTCAATCTCGTTCAGAAACGCGCGGCAGAAAGCGCAGACGACTTCGGGATCGAATTGGGTTCCGGTGTTGACCCGAAAGTCTTCCAGAACATCTTCCAGCGGCAGTTTCTTACGATACGGACGATCGGTCGTCATGGCGTCGAACGAATCGGCGAGGGTGACGATCCTTGCTCCGGGCGGAATTTGATCGCCTTTGAGGCCGTCCGGATAGCCATTGCCGTCCATCCGCTCGTGATGATTGCGGGCCATCAGCGGAATGTCTGCGTAAGGGTGACTGATCGGCGCGAGGATTTCATAACCGGCGGCCGGGTGACGGCTCATCTCGACGGAATCTTTGCGCTGAAGCGCTCAGGAGAATTAATCACGCTGAGATCGACGATTAGTTTGCCGATGTCATGCAGGTAACCGGCAATGGTGATGCCTTCAACTTCTTCGTCGGGCCAGCCCATCTCGCGCGCAATAACCTCGCTGTATTTGCCCACACGCACAGAGTGACCCTGCGTATAGCGATCCTTCATATCAATCGCGGCCGCGAACGCGCGCACGGTCTCTTTGTAGATTGTCCGGAGGCCGTCGTACAGGCGCAGGTTCTCCGCGGCCTTCTGTTCGACGTCTTCAATCAAACGATGACTATGAATGCCAACGCCGATGTGTCGCGCCAGCGCCGAGAGAACTTCCAAATCCTCTTCGGTGAATTTTTCGCCTGAAGCTTTCTCTCCCAGCAGAACCACGCCGATCAATTGTTCGCGGACAACGAGCGGTAGAAGCAGATCGATTTCAACTGTTGCAAAGACCTGTTTGTGATCCTCGAGGAAGCGCGCGGCTTCTTTGGTGGCAACGGCCAGCGACTTCGCCGAACCCAGGGTAGCCAGGTGTCGCGCATGGTCAGCCGAAAGCGGAAAAGTATCGATCGGCGATTCTCCCAAACCGCGAGCGGCGACTAATCTTAGTTGACCCGCCTCGCGATCGTATTCGGCAACTCCGCCGCGTCGAATTGCCAGAGACCCCAGCAGTAAGTGAAACGAGTTGCGCAGCATGTCCTCGAAATCGCCGGCATCGGCAATCTCCTGCCCCAAATCGGCCAGAGTTGAAAATGTGTGAATTAATCGTTGTGTGTTCGTATCCATTTAGTGGTTCGTGTTGCAGTTCAAGTGCGTTCGTGCCAGTACTGCCCTCCCTGACGGTCGGGCTTCTGACACTCTATGCCACCGGGCCATTCGTGCTAATCCATGACAAGGCTTCGTCTTCGTTGGCAGCCACGCTCACGTGTCGCGTGAGGCCCAGCATCTCGAATAGATTTGCGGTGTGCTTGAATTGACGTCAGAAAAATCAGCCGCGCGGTGTTTTGTTCGGCGGCGTCTATCAGACCCACCAGAATTGAAACACCGATGCTGTTGACCAGTTCGGTATCTCGAAAGTTGATGATCAGCGTGCGCCGGCCGGAATCAAACTGGCGCCGGCATTCTCGCTCGATTCTTTCACCGGTCAGCTTGTTGAGATAGTCGCTGGCGTAGATGATGGCCGCGTCGCCGACTGCGCGCGTTTGGATAGAGTTATCCCCGAGTTGTTTCTGCCATTTTCGCTAAGGCCCTCCTTAGTGAACCGATGTAGCACAGGCCGTCGAGCCTGTATCCGACGCGCAGGCTGAAAGCCTGGGCTACATCACCGAATATACTTGGTCATCTTAAGCTGGGTGCCGTCGTCAACGTGTTCGAACTCAACCTCATCCATTAAGGTCTTAATCAACTTTAAGCCCCATCCACGACGCCCCTTGCCGCCGTTCTGGCCGGCGTTGACACTCTGCCCATTCTCACCGGACAACTGCGCGGGCAACACGCCTCGACTCGCAACAATAACGACTAATCTATCATCTTCCACGACAAAACGCTGGTAAATTTTACGGTCCGGGCTGAGGCTGTGCTCGGCGGCGTTGATGCAGGCCTCGACCAGTGCGGTCTTGATTTGATTGACGGCTTCCGGCTTAAAGTTTACCCGGCGGGCGATCTTTTCAACCGTGAAAGCGGAGATTAGCTCGGTATCATCGCCCATCGGAATGATCATTTCGTACTCATCAGCTTTGGGCTTTTCGACTTTGGTCTCAGCTGTTAATCGAGCAGCGATTAGCTGAACCTGTTGGCGACTCGAACCAAAGGCTTCACGCTCCCGCAAGAGTTCCGCGGCCGGCTGAGAAAACCCTTCGGGCGCGATCAACCAAATGCGATACCGGGCAAAGCCGGATTCACCGGCGAAACGTGCGAGGCGATCGTACCATTCTTCGGTCAGTTCCCTGGTGGCTTCAAGCTTGGAGTCAATTTCGGCTACGATCCACACAACCTGGTTTTCGTCAGTGTACTGTGCCGATTCGAAAGCGTGCGCCACGACACAGCGTTCCCGCTCGCCGATGTTCGAAGCGTAGAAGGCACAGGCGGCTGTCTGGATTACCTGTGGCAATTGAATCAGATCGGTTTCAGCATCAAGCCCGTCGTCAATAGCAGCCGCGTTCTCTCCTTTGTAGGCGGCGGCAAACCGGTCGTAGTGAAACAAAGAAGCCGGCAGGCTTTGACAATTGAACTGCGGTAACAAACTGGGCAAGCCTACGGCGGCTTCGCGGCGATACTTTTGATTCATGGTTTGGGGCGCCCGTTTGAGCGCCTCCAAAGGGTCGTAGCCACGACCTTCGCCCGTGGTTCAGTCTCAACCTCTACGCGATAGTGGGCGCGCAAATAGTCCATCCAGACATACGATTGCGCATTGACCTCGATGAAGGCTGAGGCTGAATTGACCAATTCATAGATGTGCAGAGCGTCGATCACGAGCTCAAATTCGGGCGCCGTCAGGCCCAGACGTTTCTTCCAGGTCCAAAGCGACGCCTTGCCGCTATCGCTCATGGCTGATTCGTACAAGACTCGCAACAGCGTTCTGTTTGTTTGCGCGGCCGGGGCGATCGTCTGAAGTATTCGATCGAAGTGACGCTTGATGCTTCCGCCTAACAATTCATCCACGTACAAGCGTTGGCACGCCAGATAGGTGGTGAGACTCGTCTGCGTGGCGCGCGCAGCCCGCATGAATTCGGTAATGAAGAGGGGGCTCGCGTTTAGCTGTTGCACGATCAGATCACGGGTTGTCTGGTTTAGCTCAATTCCATATCGCCGGGCCAGCGATTCCAACAAGGCCTGCGCTGAGCTTTCGTTCAGGCGGTCAACGCGGAGCGCTGCGAGCGCTTCCCACTCACGGTCGTCGGCACCATGAATCAGTCTGTTTGCCTGACGCCGCAAGCTGGCGACCACGAAGGGCAACTCAGCCTGGGACAGCTCAGTCAGCAAATGTTGGCCGGTCGCCATATCTTCGCTAAAGGGCCCAATCTTCGTGCAATCGATCAGCGGATAAACCGTCCGGCCCTCGGCCAGCAGGCGATTTGGCAGGCTCAGACAGAAATCGATCAGGTCTTTTTCCACCGCCTGTTCGCGATGAAAACCGTCAATCAGGTTGTTTATTAATTCGTAGTCGCCGGGTAGCGCAACTTCCAACAAGTCGTGAAACGTCAACGTTTCTTTGCATAGAGCGGGATTGACGCGGCGATAGGCCACGTACTGCTGCAGCAGGGTGTGAAAAAACGTCTCGCAGTTTCGGCCGTCGTCCCATCGCTTCGTCTTAACGCAAAATGAATCGGCACCAAAGCGCCGCGCCTTCTGAATAATTGATCATAAGCCTGGCGCAAAAGCTCAGAGGCTCCGGCATCGGGCGTCGTCATCACTACCAGCGTGCGAGCGTCGGGAAAGCCCGCCGACTGTCGCACAATGTCGCGCACCTCGGCGTCGCGGCCGAAAAACTCATCCTGATTGATTCTGGAAAGTATCCGAGGTTGGTTCATCGATTACGGGTTTTCGTCCGCGCTATTCGGTCCTGTCGCTGGCTGAACGCCCTGGTAGGCGTAAGCGCGATTTTTGCCATGGCTCTTCGCGTGATACAACGCGCGATCGGCAGCTCGCACAATTGCTTCCGCCGAGTCGAGCGCAGGAGAAAAGTCGCAAGACCAATACTCACCGTGACCGCTCCCGACGGTTGGGTCCCTCCGTGAGGATATGGCGTAGTCATAATTTTTCGCCGCACACGATCGGCGATGACACCGGCTTCTTCGAGACTGGTCTGCGGCAGCAGGATCGAGAATTCCTCGCCGCCATAACGCGAGGCGACATCGACTTTGCGTAGCGCGGCGTGTAGACACTGGGCCGTGATCTCGAGCGCTCGATCCCCGGCCTGATGTCCATTGAGATCGTTATAGACTTTGAAATCGTCAATATCGATCATCATGAAACTGAGCGGGTAGTTGTAGCGCTTTGAGCGGCTCAACTCTTCAGCCAGACGGGCCTCGAGATAACGCCGGTTGTGCAGGCCCGTGAGCGGATCGGTGATCGACATCAATTGAAACTTGTTGGCGCGTTGCTGCCAGACGGCGCGCTCGAGCGCGAGGGCAATTTGGGGCGCGATCAAATCAACGACGCTCAAATCATGAAGGTCGTAAGCTCCGCCGCCCGCCTTGTCCGCCAGATTCAATACCCCGAAGCGACGGGGACCGATGGTGATCGGATAGCTAATAAAAGATTTTGTTTTGTAACGGCGTTCGGCTCTGCTTGTGCGGCCGAGTTCATCCACGGTGGCCACCAGCGGCCGATTCTCGCGCAAAACAGCTCCGGCAATGCCCTCGCCCACGGCCATTGGCGCTACCTCGCTCAAATGGGTGGGAATTCCTCGCGCTGCCGTCATGGTCAACTGGTTCGCCGCTTCGTCAAACAACAAAAGCGAGCTCCGTTCCGCATGCAGGAGATCAGCGGACTGGGCCACGATCGATTTGTAAGTCTGCGCGGGATCGCTGGCGTCGATGTGGGCCGCAAAGTTCCGGATTGAATCGGCAAGGCTCACGTCAAGAGCGTGCTGGGAAACCAATGATTGTGCTTCTACTTCTTCGACTACTTGTTCCTCTTCTTTAGCGTCGATGGCTACGGGAGCCGGCACTTCCTTTGGGCTGGTTTCCACGGCCGGATGCGTTTGATTTGAATTCTTTAGGAATTTGCTTGCCGCCTGGGTCAGACGCAACGCGGCATGATCGAGGTCCGATTCGTCGGCGAAGATAACGTTCTGGAAAGTTGCTTCCGACTCGAGGTCCTGTAGATCACCCGATCGAAAGCGCTCGGCCAACTCTCGATAGTCTGAGCTGCGCCCAAAGCGCGCGGCCGCCGATGACCACAAGGCGGCGGTTCGCCTCAATCTCCACGGGCATCGCAAAACATTGCAGGCCCGCGTGACAGCGATAATGGGTAATCGTCCCTGCCGTCATGGCTCTGGCGTGCGCCTCGCCACAGAAAGGATCGCAAAGCCCCACGTGACGCGACGACGATTGCAGCGCGTCACAAATTGAGTTGTTATTGGAAACTGCGAGCGCGGGTGGTTGATGACCCTGCACCAGGAGCAGCGAAATTCCGGACGATTCCGCGACGGACCGCTGCACCTCGAGCCAGCCGGATGGCGCTGGTTCAGGCGCCTCGTGTGAAATAGGACCCGAGGGCTCTGCTTTTTGTATGATCGCTTCATAAAGACGCGCAAACAATCATTTCTGCTCGGAGTATATTGGCGTACTGGCTCAACTCAAACCCGCCTCAGGCCGCCCTGAAAGACCACCTGCGAGCGTTGTCGACTCGATTTACATTGATGTTAAACGACTAATAGGCGGGCTTTTTCACCCCAATTCGGCCATTCTATCGTTGGCGCAGACCCGGCGCGTACCCGGGCGCGATCCGGTCGATGTCCGGCTCCTCGGGGCTGATTCTGATGCAAGCCGCAAAATGATTGGGCTTAATCTGCAACGAGTTGAGGCTCAACCTCACGGCACGCCTGGATCGCGTAGGGACAACGAGTATGGAAGCGGCAGCCACGAGGCGGGTTGATTGGCGAAGGAACATCGCCTTCGAGCACCATTCGCCGGCGCGTCGATTCAACTTTCGGATCGGGAACCGGGACGGCAGAGATCAAAGCCCTGGTATACGGCATCAAGGGATTCGCATAGATTGCGCCAGATTCGGCGAGTTCGACAATCTTCCCAAGGTACATGACCGCCACCCGATCCGAGACGTGACGCACGGCACGCAGAGTCGTGAGAGATGAATAAATAGGTGAGGTTCTTTTCCCGGCGCAGACGATCGAGCAAATTCATGATCTGCGCCTGAATCGAAACATCGAGGGCCGAGATTGGCTCGTCCGCCACGATAAATTCCGGATCGACCGCCAACGCGCGGGCAATGCCAATGCGCTGCCGCTGTCCGCCGGAGAATTCATGCGGATATCGTTTCAGAAAGCGAGGACTCAATCCCACCATCTCCATCAAATCGCGGACTCGCTGCTTCTTCGCGTCGCCGGCAGCCAGCCGGAACGTCTCCAGTGGTTCTCCGATAATTTGACCGACGGTCATGCGCGGATTGAGCGAGGCGTAAGGATCCTGGAAGATCACCTGCAGGTGGCGCCGCTGCGCGCGCATCTCGGCATTCGAGAGCTGCGCCAGATCGCGTTCGCGAAACATGATCTGGCCCGAGGTGGGTTCGATCAATCGCAGGATCGCGCGACCCAGAGTCGTCTTGCCGCATCCCGATTCGCCCACCAGACCCATTGTCTCGCCCTTCTGAATGTCGAGACTCACACCGTCAACGGCCTTCACCACCTGCCGGGAACCGCCGAACAGGCGTCGGGCTCGCCAACCGGGAAATGAACCTTGAGGTCGTTGATTGAAATCAGTGCTGCTTCGCTGATCACTCATGAGACCGTGCCGGACTCGGCATAAACTTCATTAGCGAAATGACAAAGTGAATAGTGTTCACTGGTTAATTGCACAAACGGCGGAAACTCGCGACTGCAAATGTCCTCGGCGCGTTCGCAACGCGGCGCGAAAGGACAACCCGAAGGCAAACGCGCCAGGTCGGGCGGCTGCCCGGGAATCTGGTAAAGCTGTTCTCGTTCGTCGGTTGGATCGGGAACTGAGCGCAACAGCCCCAGGGTATACGGGTTTCCAGGTTTCACGAAAAGCTCGGTGGTAGGCGCGCGCTCAAAAATTTTGCCTGCATACATGACGATTACGTGATCAGTCATGCCGGCCACGACGCCCAGGTCATGGGTGATCAGAAGTACACTGGCTCCGGTCTCGGCTTTCAAACGCTTGATCAGTTCGAGGATCTGCGCCTGGATCGTGACGTCGAGGGCAGTGGTCGGTTCGTCAGCGATTAACAGCTCAGGTTCGCAGGACAACGCCATGGCAATCATGACGCGTTGGCGCATGCCACCGGAAAACTCATGCGGATAACTGTCAACGCGCAGCGGGTGCGTCCGGGATACCGACGTGCTCCAGCATCTTCACCGCGTGGGCACGGGCCTGGGCCTTGGTGTGGCCCAGATGAAGTTCGGTCACTTCCATCAGCTGCTTTGAAACTCGCATGAACGGATTGAGCGCGGTCATTGGATCCTGAAAGATCATGGCCACTTGCCGGCCGCGCAGGCCGCGCAATTCGCCGGCTGATAGCTTCAGCACGTCGCGATCGCGCAGGACAATCGAGCCGGAAACGATTTCGCCCGGCGGCTCGGGAACCAAACGCATCAGCGAAAGGCTCGCCACGGTTTTGCCCGAGCCGGACTCGCCCACAATGCCCAGCGTCTCGCCCTGCTTAAGGTCGAAACTGATTCCGTCGACTGCTTTAACCGTGCCGTCTTCGGAATGAAAATGGACACGCAGGTCGCGGACCTCCAGCAGATTTGGTGCACCGTTTTCCGGCATTGAGCTGTTATCGATCTTTGGTCTTTGGTTTTTGGTCTTTGGCGTTGAGCCACGAATCGAGATTTAGAAGCGAGTTCCAAAGACCTAAGGCCAAAGCCCAAAGACCTAGCGACTAGCCCTTTCTCATCTGCGGATCCAATGCGTCGCGCAACCCATCACCTAGAAAATTCAACGAGAAAAGCATCAAGGCCATGGTCACTCCCGGAAAGATCATCTGCCAGGGATAGACCGCCAGGTTCTGGGCGCCCTCTGCCGCCAAACTGCCCCAGGAAACACGCGGCGAGTCGCACGCCAAGTCCGAGGAACGACAGAAAAGCTTCGCTTAGCATTACGGTCGGAATAGTCAGCGTCGCGTAGACAATCACCGGTCCGAGTGCGTTAGGAACCAAATGCCGAAAGATTATTTTTGGCGTCGAAACTCCGGTGGCCCGCGCGGCCAGAACGAACTCCTGGTTCTTCAGAGAGATGATCTGGCCCCTGACAATGCGGGCCATGGTTAGCCATGAAACCGCGCCCAGCGCGAAGAACAATTCGGCCAACTGGCCCGCAGGCGTTTTCGCCGGCAGCAACGCCAGCAGGACGATCACGATGATCACGTATGGCAACGAATAGAGCACATCAACGATGCGCATCATCAAGTCATCAATCCGCCCACCCAAATATCCGGCCACCGCGCCATACGAAACCCCAATCACCAAAGAAACCAGGGTGGCAATCAGCGCCACCATCAGAGAGATTTGACCACCGGAAAGTACGCGCGCCAGGATGTCGCGCCCGGCGTTGTCAGTGCCCATCGGATGCGCCCATGAGAACTGTCCCGCCGGTCCGCGGAACGGAGCAAAAGATTTAGTCAGACTGGAGTCGCTGCGGGATAGAGTCGTAGGTATAGCCGGTCGGACTTGCTTATCAGCGCCGGGCCGGCGATCGAGGCCAGCGCGATGATGATGACCACCATCATTCCGAACACCGCGAGCCTGTTCCTCAATCAGCCGACGCCAGGCATCGCGCCACAGCGAGGTGCCCTCGATTACTTCGTTGGCTGCTGAACGTTCGTCAGGTCATTGGGGATATGCATGTACATCGCAGGATATCGCCCTAAGCTAACTGTATCTGATTCGCGGATCGATAAATCCGTACGCAAGATCTACCAGCAAATTGAAAACCAGAACTGTGATCGCAATGAACGCTACGATTCCGATTATGAGCGGCTCGTCGCGATTGAAACAGGCATTAATAAAATAATTTCCCAGTCCCGGCAGCGCGAAAACTTTCTCGACCACTACCGTGCCGGTGATCAGGAATGCCAACGCCGGTCCCGAGAAAGAAATCACCGGCAACAAACCTCCGCGCAGCGCGTGACGGGTCACCACCTGGCCTTCGGTCAACCCTTTCGCCCGCGCCGTGCGGATGTAATCTGACCGCATGATTTCCAACATCCCCGATCTGGTCAGCCGCGCAATGTAGGCTATGTAAATCGCCGACAACGTCAGCGCCGGCAGCACCAGGCTGCGGCTCGGAAATCCGTCCCACAGCGCGGGCGGAAACCAAAAGAGGGTTAGCGAAAACAGCAGGACCAGCAGCGGGCCCAGGACAAAGTTGGGAATCGAAATGCCCAACATCGCCAGCGTCATGCTTGAATAGTCAATCCACGAATTTGGTTTCAGCGCAGAGAGTGTGCCGGTGAAGATGCCGACGATAAGGGCCAGGATGTAAGCGCTCAGGCCCAGCGCTGCTGAGACCGGCAGCGCCCGCCACAGAATCTGATTCACCGATTGCCCTTCGTACTTGAGTGAGTTACCGAAATCCAACCGCGTAATGTTTCTTAAGACCTTGCCATATTGGACGTACCAGGGCTGATTCAGCCCATACTTTTCGCGCAGGTTGTCTTTCGATGCCGGCCGCCAACTTTTTCTCGCCACTGTAAAAGCTGCCCGGAGCCAGCCGCACCAGCACCCAGGTGAGCGAGATGACAATAAACACCATCGGAATGATCACGACGACGCGGCGAATGATGAAGCGAAGCATAGTAGCAAACGAACTTCGTACAGGCGTTCACGGTACCGGCTATAGGCGCAGGTTCACTTACTCATATCCGGCATTCCATAATCCCACTTGCTCTGATCACGTTCTATGTAAACTGCCTTCCACGCATGCAGCGTCACGGGATTTGGATAGAGGCCCTTGACGTAAGGCTTCTTCATCCAGCGCGTGGTCCCCACCGTTAGCGGAATTACGGGCTGCGCATCAAGCAGGATTTGTTCGGCCTGGGCCAGCAGCTCGTAGCGCTTGTTGATGATCTGTGGTCCGGTTTGCCCGGTCCAGTAATTCAGAATACTTCGGATCCCACCAGCCGGTTCCGTTCGAGCCGGCAACCGAATAAAAGATGCTGAGGAAAGTATACGGATCCATATAATCCGCCGCCCAGCCAGTGCGCGCGACACCTTTGAAGTCGAGATTCTGCTGTGCTTTAAAGAACGTCTTGTTTTCCAAAACTCGAAGGGTGATGGTCGTGCCCAGGTTTTGTTTCCACTGGGCCAGGATAAATTCAGCGTAAGGAATATTGTTGGAGTCCGGATTTACGATTAATTCAATTTCGCTGTCGGCAAATTTTGCGGGTCGAATTTACCTGATCCGTCGTGATAACCCGCCTCTGCCAGTAACCGCTTTGCTTTCTCGGGATCAAATGGAGTCACCTTTAGGTTGAGGATAACCCGGGAAGATTCCGTCCGGTATGATCGACGTCAGGGAACGAACATGACGCCAATCCGCCAGCGCCTTCTTATCCAGCGACATGTTCAGGGCCTTGCGCACGCGCACGTCTTTGGTTGGCCCCTTAGTCGTATTGAAGTTATAAAAGTCGATCGCCGCCTCAGACGCGTCCATGAAATCCTTCATCGGCCCAATTCCATCGAGCCAGGCGGCCGGAACCGTGTGATTGTATGTGGCGTCGAGTCCTCCCTGCCTTGTAGAGGCTCAACATCGTCGTGTTGCTGTCGAGCAGATAGAAGACGATCTTGTCGAGATGAACGTTGGCGGCGTCCCAATAGTGCGGGCGCTCTGCCTACCACGATTCGATCGTAGTGGTTCCATGATTCCAGTGTGAACGGGCCGCTGGTAACGATGTTGCCTGCGTCGGTCCATCTATTGCCGAACTTTCTCAATCGTCTTCTGATGCAGAGCGCGGAAGAACTGATGGGGCATCATGCTAATGAAATAGGGCGCCGGCTGCGTCAGAGAAATCCGCAACGTGTAGTCGTCAACTGCCTCGACGCCAATTGCATCGGCCGTAACGGGGACGAATTGCTTGCCATCGACGGCAGCGTTTCAATTTTGGCCTGGCTTCGAGCACCGCTTTGCGCGCTTTCTCCGTCCTGGAAGCGACCAGTCGCGCCGGCGACTGCATGAAACGATGAAACTCAGTTTCCGCGGGCGCATTACCTGGCGACATGACTAGAATCCTTGTCTGCCGGGAGCCGCCGCCGAAAGGCTTTTGCTCCGGCCCTTCAGCAAAGTCTTTCTCCAACAGAAACGTCTTGCTGTTTGGGTCGAGGACGAAGACCCCGCCTTCATTGAACGCCTGGGCATACTTGATCGGGTAAGCCAAAGACGCTGAGCGAGAGCCAGCCCCGGCGTCAATCCACGGCGAATGGTATAGACAAAATCGCGGGCCGTAATTGATCCCCGTTTGAGAATCGCCCGTCTCGGCGCAAATAGAAAACGACTTCCGACCAGTCCTGGTTAACTTCCCAGCGTTCGGCCAGCGCCGGAACCGGCTCGCTGGTTTTCGGGTCGTATTCGGCCAAGCCCTCGAACAGAGCCAGCGAGATTCGCGCTTCGTTTTGGTTGTTGGGGATTTGCGGATCTATCGATTCGGGTTCCGAGCCCGAGACGTAGCGCAAAACATTTTCACGCGGCGGATCGGTTGTTCCGAAGAAAGCATTGTTGCGCGCCGAGGCAAGGCAGCCTGCCGCGATCAGGCATCCGACGATAATAAGAGCAGTTGCGAACCGGGAGCCCGAAGTACGACATGTTCATGCTCAACGTTTCTATGGACGCTGAAAGTTAACACGAGAACCGCGCTGCATCAATAAAATCCTCCAGCCGAGTTCAGGGCGTCAGTTTACGACAGAAGTGGCACGGGCGTCCCCGCCCGTGAATCACGCGCGCAAGATGCGCGTGCCACCTGTTGCAGTTTCTGAAAACAGCGCTTCGACTTGAACCCGCGTGTTTTCAAAATCTCCCGAGGTATCAATCAGGAAATCAGCGTATTTCTTTTTCCTTCCTGGTTCATTTGCGAATTAATGCGCTGCTCTGCAGCTTCGCGTGACAATCCGTTACGCAACATCAGCCGCTGCAACTGAATCTCGGGGCGACAGTGCACCACGATCAATTTATCCAGGCCGGCGATAACCCTCCTGATTCGATCATCAACGCCGCGTCGATAATTACGATGCCGTCCGGATCCCGTTGCTGCAATTGACGAATTTGCTCGTCCTGGGCGGCAATGATGCGCGGATGCAGCAGGCTGTTCAGCAGGGCTCGTTCCGCTTCATCCGCGAAAACGATGGCCCCAAGTTTGGCCTCGATCGAGTGTCTCGTCATCGTTGGAGCACCTCTTCGCCAAACGCTTCGCGGATTGACTTCAGCCCTTCCGTGCCTGGCGCAACTACGTCGCGGGCGATTTCGTCGGCATCGATGACGTGACAGGCAAGTTCGGCCAGAACGCCTAGCGACAAAGCGACTTGCCGACGGCAATCGATCCGGTGAGACCCGCTTTCAACATGTCGGTACGCACGCCTCCGACCACGCGGATAAGCATGTT